>CEUO01068464.1_pt1 | contig 17171 bp, 22 predicted proteins | sample 531391 | NCBI WGS metagenome assembly CEUO01 (sample SAMEA2622799, study PRJEB7988) | marine metagenome | isolation source: saline water (ENVO:00002010), including
GAGGATGTGACATTGAACAATAAAGAAATAATTTTTGATGCACCAAATGTGGTACGACTTGGCACTGATATTTTAGCACAGATAAGCAATTCTGGAAATCACCTTGGCTTCAAGTGGTTGCAGACCATATTAGAGCCACGTGGATATAAAATACACACAGCAGAAAAGTTTTATAGTTATAGCCATTTTGATTCAACTATTCTTCCATTGAGACCAGGACTTGTACTATTCAATTCAGACAGATTAAGTCCAGAAAGATACCCTGACATATTCAAGAGTTGGGATAAGATATGGTTTGGTGGTGATCAATTGAAAGTAAGTCCTCATCACATGCCAAATGGTGTGTCGCCTACCAGTACAGCAATAGGACTTAATTTTTTATCTATCAATCCTGAATTAGTAATTTGTGATGTTGTGCAGGATGAACTAAGGAAAACACTTGCAAAGCATGGCATAGAGACCATTGGACTGCCCATGAGACATGCTAGGACATTAAGTGGTGGATTTCATTGTGTAACCCTAGATGTGAAGCGAAAAGGTTCACTAGAATCTTATTTTTAAACAATAAATACGTATATTATGTTTTCTACTTTAAGAATGACCTTTGCTATATTGCTTATCACTGGCATCGCTGGTGCCGGTATGTATGTCATGAAACTACGTTCCGATAATGCCATTCTAAAGGCCAATCAGATAGAACTAGAGAAAGGCATAGAAGCACAGACAAAGTTGATAGAACAACAGAAAATAGACTTTGAGGCTATAATGGAGAGCAACAAGAAACTGAACACTCTGGTAATGACTTTTAAGAAAGACCTAGACGAGTTAGACAAGCGTTTCAACAAGAAGAAAAGAGACGTTGGCAAATTGGCCATTGAGAGGTCTCAATCTGTTGAACGTGTGATCAACAAAGGTTCCGCTGAGGCAAAGAGATGTGTTGAACTGGCATCAGGTGCAGAGAGAACAGAAGAAGAATTAAAAGCAACAAGGAAATCGCAGATAAACACGATGTGCCCAAGTTTGGCAAATCCTAATTTTGTACCATATGAATAAAATTTTGGCAATAGCATTAATAGTATTACTCACAGGCTGTAGCATAGGCGGGGAGAAGAAGATCAAATTGTTTGCGGTTGAAGAGCCAAGACAGAAACTAAACCTGCCAGATCCGATGCCATTGACACTGGAAGACATCAGATGGATTATAATAACAAGTGAGAACGCAGAAGAGGTTTTCAAGAAATTGGAAGAAGCAGGCATAGATCCTGTTCTGTTTGGATTAACTGATAAAGATTATGAGCTGTTATCTAAAAACTTTGCACAGATAAGACAGAAACTACAAGAAACAAATAGTCTTTTAGAAGAGTACAAAAAATATTACGAGGGAGAAGAAAATGCAGACAGTAATTAAAGTGATAGCAGAACATCTGGATGTTGCTGAGAGCAAGGTAACTCCAGAAGCACACCTAGTGGATGACCTAGGTGCAGATCCATTTGACACAATAGAATTGTGTATACAGGTGGAGAAAGCAACAGGCGTTAAAATATCTGAGGATGACGGTGACAAAGTTCAGACAGTGCAAGATCTAATTAACCTAGTAGAAAAAAAATAATGTGGACCTACAGAGCAAAGGTGATTAAGGTTGTAGACGGTGACACAGTTGACGTGGACATTGATCTAGGCTTTGGCATCTGGCAGAAGAATGAACGTGTAAGAATCATGGGTATTGACACACCGGAATCTAGAACAAGAAATAAAATAGAAAAAAAATTTGGACTTGCCGCAAAAGCAAAACTGAAATCCTTGCTTGGCAAAAACACAGTCTTGAAGACTACCATAAACAAAAAAGGTGTCGATATGAAGGGCAAATTTGGTAGGGTGCTTGGCGATTTTTTACTTGATAATAAATCTATTGCTGATATTATGTGTAAAACAGGACACGCGGTTGCATATTTTGGTGGATCGAAGTCAGCAGTGCAAAAACAACATATAAAAAATAGACAAAAATTAGTCGAGCAGGGTGTTGTTAAAGGAGCAATTCAATAAATACCCATATTACAAAGGAAATAAGATGGAACTAATATTAGCATTAGCAATTAAATTTTGGCAATGGACATTATTGATAGCGATAGTGTTAATTGGAGCATTTATTAACTTCACAGATAGAAGAGCAAAAACGAAAATGAAGTTCTACTATAAAGGAATGCCACACTTGCAACCTATACCAATCAAAACAAAGGGTAAAGGTTTTTGGAAAGGAATCATAATGTGGTTACTATCAACTAGAAATTGGGTATTGACAAAAGACTGGAAGTACAATATAGATGGTACAGAGTATGTGATACCAGAAGGATTCCAGTTTGATGGTGCCAGTATTCCAAAATTCCTAAGAACATTCTTTTCACCGGTTGGCGTACTTTTAATTGGTGGTCTGGTTCATGACTATGCCTACAAATACAAAACATTATTAAAAGCAAATAAAAAAAGCACAATGGGAGACATAAGTCAAAAAAGAGCAGATGAAATTTTCAGAGACATCAACATTATAGTGAATGGATTTTATACAATGAATCGACTTGCATACTGGTCATTGCGATTAGGTGGATTTGTTGCATGGAATGGCCACAGAAAAAGAAACGCAAAAATTAAAGGTATAAAATAATGGCTGAATTAAAAGAAGATAAGTTAATAATCAAAAATGACAATATGGTAAAACAAGGTGCAAAAAATGGTTGGGCACTTATAAAAATAGTATGGGTATTTCTCAGAGACGAACTTCCACAGTTTTTGTCAAATTGGAGAACAGTGCCTCGATTAATGATGGTGTTGTATGGTATAGCATTCTATCAAACAATGACTTGGTTCATGGCGTTGGAAAACCCTAACAATGCACAGGCAGGCTTTGTGTCAGTTGTAGTTGGTGCGGGTGCGGCATGGTTTGGACTTTACGTTAACGGTAAAAAGACCGACATCAAAAAGTAACAATAATTACAAATAGATGAAACTTTATGAACCTTTTAAGTTCCTTACGAACAAAGAGTGCGATCAGATAATAAAATATGCCATGGAATCGGATGTAAAGGCAGGCACTACCCTCAGGAAAAGTAAAGTTAGAAACAATAGAATATCATGGTACAAAAATAGTGAACGTTGGCAAGGCTGGATAGATATGTTTAATAGTATTGATCCTGTAATTGACTGGATACAGACTCCACAAGTTGCATTTTACACACCAGGCGAGCAATACAAATGGCACGTTGATACTTGGCCAAATTATCGCACACACATAAGACATTTCACTCTTACATGTGAATTACAATCCGCTCCAGGAGCCAGACTAGAATTAAAAGGCAGACAATTCAATTTGCAGAGAGGTGAAGCAATCATATTCAAACCACAAGACGAGCATAGGGCAACTACGCCCACAGAAGGAGAAAGAATAAGTTTTACCATATGGGCCATGGCTTTGAACCCTGCAAAACGTTGACTTATTCCAATTGTATTGTACAATTATGAACATGAAAAATTATTATGATGTCTTAGGTGTGAATGAAAAAAGCACCAGTGCGGAAATCAACAAGGCTTTTAAAGATCTTGCCAAAAAGCATCATCCAGACAGAGGAGGTGATGAAGGCAAATTCAAAGAAATCAATGAAGCACATGACACTTTAAAAGATTCGCAAAAGCGGCACGACTATGACACCATGCGGAAGTTCGGCGGTAATGGTAATGATAATCACCCATTTTTCAACGAAGACATATTTGGTGACTTCTTTTCAGGTTTTGGAGAGCAAACAGGATTTAAATTTAATTTTACAGGTAGGAACGGCGATGAACGTGTGTTTAGACAACATCGACAACAGCCAAGAGGTAACAGGAATGTCCAAGTTAGGATGGCAGTCAGTATCAAAGAAGCAATGACAAACAACGAGAAAACTATTAATTACAAACTGCCAAGCGGCCGTGAGGAATTTGCAACAGTAAAGATTCCCGCTGGTGTCCAACATGGAGTAACATTTAAATTTCAAGGAATGGGTGACGACAGTATTCAAAACATGCCTAGAGGCGACTTATTAGTTGTAATGAGTGTTTTAGATTCCGACGGTTATACACGCAAAGGAAACGATTTGTTCACTGACAAGACTATTGACTGTTTTCAGGCAGTACGAGGATATGAATTTAATTTGAAGACTTTGGAAAACAAAATAATTAAGGTTAAAGTCCCGGCAGGCACACAACCCGGAACACTGCTTACTTTGAAAGGACAAGGCATGCCTGTGCATAAGACAGTAAATATCAGAGGAAATCTTTACGTCAAAGTGCATGTATTGATCCCACAACTGTCAGCACAAGACTTGAAAAAAATTAAGGATCTATAGAAAGGAAAAAATATGAAACTTAAAATACTATGGGCATCAATGTACGGAAATGCAGAATATGTTGCTCAGCGAGTTGAAAAACTAGCAGAAGAAAAGGAACTAGACGTGGAGATGATTGAGTTAAACGATGTATCCATGACCATGTTACAGGAAATGGAAAATATTGCTGTAGTCACATCAACAACAGGACAAGGAGACTTGCCTCATAATGGAGAGTGGTTTTGGGATGATTTAGAAAAGGCCGATATTGATCTTTCAAAAATAAAATACAGTGTTTGTGCCCTGGGAGATAGTTCACACGCCCATTTCTGTGGTGCAGGAAAAAAAGTCGATCAACGTCTGCAAGAATTAGGTGCCACTAGGATACATGAAATGCAAGAGTGCGACGGAGATGATGCAGGCTCTCACAAATGGGCAAAAGAGTTTTTAGAGAAATTATAATGGAAATATTTCAATATCCACACGATACTCTTTCAAAGGAAAGTAGTGTTTGGACACACGAAGATAGTATCTCCGGATATGACGATATAGAAAAATTTGAGAAAGACTACATACAACTAATGTTAGATGCTAAAGGAATGGGACTAGCGGCAAACCAAATTGGCATTACCAAAAGATTTTTTGCGATGGGACATGAGACATTTGACACATTCAAAAAACATGCTATAATTTGGAATCCAAAGGTTATAAATTTTAGTGAAGATAAAGTTGTTGACGTTGAAGGATGTTTAAGTTTTAAAGGAATCTGGTTAAAAGTTGAAAGACCAAAAACAGTTGAAGTGCAGTATGAAACAATACAAGGCAAAACAAAGTTCGCAAAACTTGACGGAATGGAATCAAAATGTTTCCAACATGAATGCGATCACCTTGACGGTATTACATTTAATAAAAGAGTGTCTAAATTACGATGGGACATGGCAAACAAAGGATAAACGATGTTAGAAGCAAATGAAGGATTAGAAAACATATTTGAAAATTCTGTCAAAGAAGCAGAAAAAAGAAGACATGAGTACGTGACAATCGAGCATGTGCTAATAGCACTTATCAAAGACAACAGCATCGGCACCGTACTTCACGACTTCAAGATCAACGTTGGAGCACTCATTAAAGACATAGAAGATTATCTTGATACTAAATGCAATGATATAGTTGCTAAGGGAAAAGAACCAATGACTCCAAGGAAAACTGCATCTCTTGAAAGACTTATGAACAGGGCATTTACACAGGCATTATTTCAAGGAAGGCAAGATGTCAGTTCCATAGACATTCTTATTTCTATATTTTCTGAAAAGAAAAGTTATGCGGCATTTTTCTTGAAGAAACATCAGGTCAATAAACAAGATTTAGTTGATTTAGTGTCGACAGAAACAATTTTGGATGAAGGTATGGCTGGCTTAGGTAGTGTCGAACAAGGCGGAGCAGAACAAAAATTAAGACCTAATCAGGCAGATAGGATACTGAAAAGTTATTGTGAAAATTTAAATCAAAAATATTTTGATAAAAAAATTGATCCTGTCATTGGACGTGAACAAGAAACAGAAGATCTTAAACAAATTCTAGCAAGAAGAAATAAAAATAATGTTTTGATAGTTGGGGATCCTGGCGTAGGTAAAACTGCAGTCGTTGAAGGACTAGCAAGACGTATAGCAAAAAATAAGGGAGATGTGCCCGAATACTTGAAGGATCATATTGTTTGGAGCCTAGATGTGAATAGTCTTATTGCAGGTAGTAAGTTTCGAGGTGACTTTGAGGAGCGATTGAAACTTGTAGTTAATGCCCTAGACCAAAAAGGAAAAAGTATTTTATTCATTGATGAAGCACACATGATTGTCGGAGCAGGTGCTACCGGACAGGGTAACAATATGGACATGGCAAACATGCTCAAACCGGCATTATTAAAAGGAACAATAAAAGTTGTGGCGTCGACCACATGGGAAGAATATAGGAAATATTTTGAAAAAGATAGAGCACTTATGAGACGTTTTCAAAGACTACAGGTAGGAGAGCCCACCAAGGAAACCACTGTGAAAATTTTAAAGGGAGTAAAACGTTATTATGAAAAATTTCATAATTGCACTATTACAGACGAAGCATGTGAAGATGCAGTAGATTATTCAACAAAATTTATTGCTGATAAACGATTACCTGATAAAGCAATAGACGTTATAGATGTGGCCTGTGCAAGATTAAGATTAAATGGAATCAAAGAAGGCAAGATAGATCACGAAGAAATTATACATGAGATATCTGTAATGACAGGTATAAGCATAGAGCAGTTGAGTCAGAAACAGGCGAGCAATCTAAAAACTTTAGAAGAAAAAATGAAATTACAAGTATTTGGACAGGACAAGGCAATTAATGCGATCACTGATAAAATACTTGTGGCAAGGGCAGGTTTAAAAAGTCTTACTAAGCCGGTTGGATCTTTCTTATTCCTAGGACCTACAGGTTGTGGTAAAACTGAAACTGCAAGGCAACTGGCAAAGACACTAGGCGTTGAATTGATTAGATTTGACATGTCTGAATATCAAGAAAAACATTCTATAGCAAAATTAATCGGATCGCCTCCTGGCTATGTGGGATATGAAGATTCACAAATGGGTGGTGGAATGTTTATCAACGAAGTTGAAAAACATCCTCATGCTGTAGTATTGTTTGACGAAGTAGAAAAAGCACATCGTGACGTATCAAACATGCTGTTGCAAGTTATGGATTACGGAACTGTAACTGGATCAAATGGAAAGAAAGCCGATTGTAGAAACATTACACTGATTATGACAAGTAATTTGGGTGCCGAAGAGAACGAGAGAAACAATATTGGATTTGGAAAAAGTGAAAGGACAGGCGAAGATGACAAAGCACTTAAAAAATTCTTTCCACCGGAGTTCAGAAACAGACTAGATGCCGTAATAAAATTTGATAAACTTGGCAAGGACACAATGAAATCTGTAGTTAAAAAGTTTTTATTAGAACTGAACACAATGACCATGGAAAAAGACGTTGAAGTAAACGCCACAGATGAAGCAATTGAATTTTTAATGACAAAAGGATTTGATTCAAAATTAGGAGCAAGACCTCTACAACGTGTGATAGATGATGAGATCAAAAAACCCCTTTCCAAAATGATGCTTTTTGGTGAACTTACAGTGGGCGGAATGGTTGAGGTTGGTTTATCGAAAGATGTTGTTCCTAAGTTGACTGTAAATTTCAAAGCAAAAAGAGAACCAAAAGTCCTAGATAAATTTAAACCAAAAGTATCTGATGAGAAAACATCATAATAGATTGTATTATGGAAAATTCCGTTGCAAAACTGAGTTTAAGATGCCAGGTAGTCTAATGTTTTATCCGACCACAGATGAGCATCTTACAAAGATAAAAGAAAAGTATCAAGATACTAGGCACATGTATAAACTAGCAGATTTCATTATAACGAACAGGAAGAAAATAAAATTTCGTTTTCAGCATAAGAAAGTAATTTTTTATTCAGATCATGATAAATCTCTTGAGCTTATTAATAATTTTTGGGATTTTTGGAATGCCTCTACACATGTAGATCCCAGTTTCAACAATTTAGGAAAAAACACTGTAGGTTGCAAAAGATTGCCTCATGGTAAATTCCAGTTTCAGGTACAGTTTAAAAAGGATACTCATACACATATGTCAGAAACTGAAAGGCATAATTTATGGGAATTTATTTCACGTAATAAAGATCAGTTCAAAATTACAAGTGGACCTGTTGAAATTTTTCTTAACGGAAGAAATACACATTTATTCCAAGGCTACTTTTATGTGAAACAGGAAAAATACCTGACGCCTGTATTCATGATGGCACAGAATGCCATAGACAAAGTAATTCAATTTAGAAAGGCAAAGAATGGAAGCGATAAAAAAGTTAAGAGATAAAAAAATATTTAACGATCAAAGTATAGTTGAAAGTATGATACAAAAAAATTGGATGGGATCTCCAGTGATCAAGCGAAGCCTTCTTAGGGTCAAGAAAATACATGATGATCATTGCATGTGTGAAGAACTTGGAGAATCTGACGGGAAGGCCTATAAGATCAAATATATCAACATACTGACTGTGGATGGACAAGAACCAAACGAGTTAGCGGCAGTGTACGGTTTAGGCCCTAAGACAGCAAGATTCAAAAGGAAAAATACTGAATAAATAACAACGATGGCACAGACAAGTACAACATTATCGGGAGAAAGAACCCATAAACCGGATATTACCGGCACTGACATAGGATTCAATGCCACAGGTGCTGTGTACAAGATAACAAGCACATCAACGGATCTCAGTGGTTTTTCTGTAAGAGATCTCATCACAGTATCTGGATCTACAAGTAATAATTCCACCTTTACTGTGAAAGAAGTGACTGATGCAAACAACCTTGTTGTGGAGGAAATTGTTACCTCAGAAGATCCTGATGGTAGCACTATTGTAACTTTAGATCACACAGGATTTGTAACGGACAAGGTTAAAGGAGACGGATACTTCTCGCAACCGGATGGTGTACATACTGTGGTTTACAGGGTATTAAACAGACAGGATTCGGTCGACGATTTTAACGGCACAGTGAAAATGCAAGGATCTTTAGCAACCGATCCTACAGAAGATGATTATTTTGATATTGCTGACACAACATTCACATCTGATCTCAGCACCAAAATTGCATCGTTTAATTTCACTGGAAACTATGTATGGGTCAGGGCTAAGGTCGAGACCACAAATGGCACTAGTAACGGAGCCATGATTACTTCAATATTATACAACAATTAAAAGTCGCATAGATACTAGGTTTTTGTAAGATCAACTTAGGTTGACTGATTGTGTTTCTGTGTTATACTAATAACATGAACGACAAAGACCTAGAACAGATCAACACGGTTGATGTGAATATAACAGCGGAGTCAATTGACGCCCATGTTATTTGCCTGAGAGAGAATGGATACAAGATATTTAAATCTTTCTCACTATACACAAGATACATTTTATTTTTCATATTGGGTGCCACGGCGATGGGCACACTGTTATGAAAAACAAATTTAAAAACACAATACTAGCAGGACTGGCAGGTATATCACTCTCCGCTTGTGGGGGAGGAGGCGGAGGTGGCCCTGCTATTGACGATGTAAACAATTTTGTTGAGAACGATCTAACAAACCTATCAGGTTCAGCCAGTTTGGTAAGTTCCTATAGCACACTCCTTTCAGATTTTCAAAGTGTTATATCAAGTGGTGACATCAGTGCGATACAAGGTGTAATTACAGGACCAGATGAAAATGACATAGCACAGGCAAACACACTATTGACCCAATTGGCAACAGCACAAACATTGTGGGATCAGACAGAAGACTTAATCAATGATCAAAGTGACGCAGACAAATATTCGATCTACAACTCGGATTCATTCAAAGAAGCACACGCGGCCATGCTATACCTACAGAATCATGTCAAGCCAATAATTCAAAAAGTGGCAAATGGTAACACAATCACTCTCGCAGATTACAATTTAGTTTCTAAGGCAGATAGAGCAAATGAAATCATACAACAAGAAAAAAATTCAACTTCAAGTGACTACGCAAACACAAAGAAAATTAAAAGTGTAGAAACCATCACAAATGACACCAGTGAAAGCACTGACGCAACGGGTAATTCAACCGTAACTTACAGTGACTGGACAACGGTATATGCTGGTGGAGGTGATGAGACAAGAACAAAAACTACATCAACCGCAAATATTAGGACCACAGTGACCACAAGGTGTAGTTACCCAAAGACAACTTTTTTAAACAATACAACATCAAACGGTGCACAAACTTGCACTGTTTTGAATACCACAACCATAGATTTAGATCCAACAGTGACAACTGAAACTGAAACCAGAGAAGGTGACAATCCGGTGACTGCTACGGTTGATCTCGAACCAACTGTGACTACAACCACGGAATCTAGTGCCAACTACACAGAAACAACCTACACAGATGCAGATAGCACTACAACAGAAACAGATGAAGGTAGTGCAACAACAAATACCGCAAACAGAGATGTTACTACAACAACTAATCATGGTGATAATACCGCGACAGTGACAGTTGTTAGATATATTGATACTACAGTTACAACTCCTATCACGACTAAAGTGTACAGAACAAGACACTATACTGATACAGTTAAGAAAGACACAAGAACTATTACAACAACTACTCCTAGACAACAAATCACATACAAAGATGGAACTACAGAGATAGTAAACGGATCAGCAACAGTGGTTACTGGAGATTGGTCAACGACGCAAGTGAGTGAATCTAGTAGATCTGAAAAGATTTTGCAGAGTGAAACAACATCCAATCAAGTTGTCACCACGAGCGATTCCGGCACACAGATAAGCACACAACTTGTTTCAAATGCTTACACTAATAATGATATAAATTTGGGTACCGTTACAGCAAACATGAGTGCTACGGTATCTGATCACCAGACAGCAGAATACAATAGCAACCACGGACTTGGTATGATAAAAGCCGCAAACGCCTATTCAAGGGGTTGGACAGGTGAAGGTGCTGTCCTTGGTGTAATAGACACCTGGCAAGATACTGATCATGAGAAACTGGACGGCAAGTATCTATTCTACAAAGATTATGATCCTTACAACAATACAGTAAACGAAGGTGCCCAAGGACATGGCACATTCGTTGCTTCAATTGTAGCAGGTAAAAGAGATGGTGACAGCCTAGATGCTAATGGAAGACTTACTACAGGTAACTACGATCAAGAACAATATTGGCTAAACGGTAACCAACTGACAAGATACACACTTACAAAGAACAACGACATGCACGGTGTTGCGTTCAATTCTAAACTTGTTGGGGCAAATGTTGATAGATATAGTAGCGGTGGTATCTCTAAGTCACAGGCTCAGAACGCCTTACATGATTTTGCAAAATTGAAATCACCAACAGCAGACGGTGGTGAGGAAATGAACATAGTTGCGGTCAACATGAGTTTCAATACGCCACAATTATTTTACGATGCGAATGGATCAACAGTAACACAACTGAACGACGGCACATACAACGCATCAGAAATCATATCAAAGATACAAGGAAATGGTTATGGTGATTCACAGTATTGGAAGATAGCAACAGATAATGATATCATACTTGTGAACTCTGCGGGTAACTATGGATTTGCCCATGCAGGTGATCCTGGTATATGGGCAGTGGAAACTGATTCCAATGGGAATCTTATTCTTGGTGGCAAGATGGTCATCGTGGGTAATTGGGATGGTTCGAATGTGTCTGGTAACAAGGCAGGACACGTTTGCCTAGATATCAACACCGCGAACAACACATGTAATGACACACACAGACTTTCAGACTTTTATATACTGGCACCGGGCACAGATATCACGAGTGCCATCAGCGATGATAGATATGCCTCTGGCAGTGGTACGTCATATGCGGCACCACACGTTACTGGTGCGTTTGGTGTTTTGAATCAAATGTGGCCATACATGGCAGGTGATAAACTTGTGAAACTTGTTATGAACACAGCAGACAAAAATCTTTCTGGTTATGATGTGAACATACACGGACAAGGACTATTAGACCTAGACGAGGCTACTAAACCACAAGGTGCGGTTGGTTTGGCAACTTCAGGTAGAGTGGATCATCCAACTGTTAGCCTAAACAACACCTACTACTCTACAGGAACTGCTCTTCCGTCTAACCTTAATAATTTGAAAATAATGGTCCTCGATGATTATGATAGGAATTACTATTTGAATATAGGTTCAAGTTTTGTGGTCAAGGACAAGAGAAAAATGTCTGATGTTGACCAACTAATGAAAGGATATCAATATCTGCCCATTAATCAAATGTATGGTTCTTTTACACAAGGCGGTCAATACGATCTTGGATTTATGAATTTTGGTTTGTTCACTGGCGAAAGCGGAAATGGTGACTATTCTTACAACATCGGTAAAAAAATATTTGTATCCGACAAGTTTGCCATAAAAGGCAATCTAGGACAGATGAAAGAAAACACAACATGGTTGGGCAATAGTTCAGACGGTATCCTATCAGTTGGTGAAAATAACATAACAAATTATGGACAGATTGGTGCCAGTTATCAGTTAGGCAATAATGTCCTAAGTCTAGACTATTCTAATGGTACTACAGATGTCAACACTGTGGACCAAAGTCTTATTACAGGATTCTCAGATGTACGTACCGAGTCATGGAGATTGGCTTATGAAGTGCATAAAGACGAGAATAACACTTTCGGCTGGTCGTTCTCACTTCCAAGTCATATTACTTCAGGTACAATGAACATGGAAGTAGCCGAAAGTGTCAATCTAGATGGAACAATAAACTATACAACTATAGACAGCAATCTAAAGCAAAAACACAAAGAGAAAAATGTTGGTTTCTTCTATAATCATAATCCAGACAACATCACTGACGCCACATTTAATTTCAGTGCAGAATACAGACAGGACATATCGGGAGTTGCAGGAAATGATGGAGTGCATGTGGGAATGAATTACGCAAAGAAATTTTTTGGTGCGTGTAAATTTTTATGGAAAAAAAATCCAAAATGCTATGACAAAAACGGCAATTTAAAACCAGAGATAATGGCTTTGATGAATGGTACAGCAACACAAAGCATTGACAGGCATGGACTTGTTTATGATATGAAAACTGATAAATTTATACAGGCGGAAAAGTAATGCAAAAAGAGATATTCAAAGAAGACTATTTTGGCACATTGATGTGTATACTAGTGGATGAAGCAAGAAGAATTATGCCTACATTCAAACCTGATGTACAAGCCTATAAAATACAAAATGACATGTGTAAAGTAGGCAGTTGGGTAGATCAGGTACCAAGTGGTATCATAATAGAAACCGTTCCACAGGCATCAGTGCAGAAGTTACAAGAACAGTGCCTTCCTGAATATAGGAGATTGGCGGCAAAACTAATTGAACACTTTATTATATCGTTTGTAGAGCAAGGTGGTAACCAAACACAGATAGAAGAAACTTATGGAAAGAGGTTTATATGGAAACAATAACATTAAAATGCAACAACAATGGCAGGACCAAGGAAGCCGAAGTGGTGCAACTGAATGACAAGTACATGAAGGTGCATGTTCCTGGTACTCAGTTATTCATAGAGCTATTCAGGGACGATGTAAATATACCATATACCGGCAGAACTGCCGGTTTGGAATTTGAATGGCAACCGAAAAGTTAAAAATTAAATTAGAATTATACTCTGAGATGTGGGATAAACCTCCACATGCTGAGATACTAATTGGTGATTCAAGTCATTTTAATGGCCCGATCACAGGCACAGAAGACAAACCTAGTATAATCGAGTTTGAAAATGAGTTCGAAGAGGGCAAGGAATATCAACTGATTATAAAAAGATCTGGAAAAACACCCAAACAGACTATTGTAAATGCCAAAGGTGACATTTTAAAAGATCAACTCTTGAATATCAAACGTATCGAGATCGATGAGATAGACATAGGTGCTCTTGTGTATGAAGGATTATACACACCTGAATATCCAGAACCATGGGCAACACAGCAACGGGCACAGGGAATAAAACTAGAGAACGAATTCAAAAATGTCACAGAAATGGGATTCAACGGCACTTGGCGATTCAAATTCTCGTCACCATTCTACATGTGGCTTTTAGAGAATCTTTACTAATAAATATGCTTGTATGAGAGCATCACAATTTATCACAGAAGTAATAGACTCAGACGCAACAAACGAGCTGGATACATTCATTATGAACAATGAAGATCTGTATCGTAGACGTTTTATGCCTATAATTTCTAACATAAAAAGAAAATTAGCCAAAGGCATTTACGATCATGAGAAAGCACAAAAACTTTGGATGTACCTGATAGACGATGCCGCAAAGGAATACGTCAAGGAATACGGCTCAACGCAAGATGATGTCAAAGATATGTTTCCGAAAGAAACTAGGTTGCATCTTGCCAGCGTAATATCACAGAGAGAATTAGATAATATTAAACAAGGCGAATACGATGCACCTAAGGGAACTGTTTCTTAAGGAGGACGATCGTTCAACAGCAGTATTTGCCTTTGGTCGATTCAATCCTCCCACAATAGGACACCAAAAATTAATTGAAACTGTGGTGAACACAGCAAAATCAGCCAATGGCAAAGCATATCTTTTTTTATCCCACAAACAAAATAACAAAACCGATCCATTAAACTTCGCTGAAAAACAGTCTTACATACAAAAATTTTATCCAGGTGTGGCAGTGGGTGACGCCAGTGCAAATACCATAATCAAGGCACTACAAAAAATACAAGCAGAAGGACGAACTAAATTAATAATGGTTGCTGGTTCTGACAGGGTAGACGAATTTACAAAATTACTTAACCAATACAATGGCAAACCAGACAAGCAAGGTAATGACTTGTACAAGTTCGATTCGATAAGTGTGGTAAATGCTGGCCAGAGAGATCCTGATGCAGATGGAATCTCAGGTGCTTCGGCATCAAAGGCAAGAGATCTTGCCAACAAAGGACAAGAGCACGAATTTACTAAAATTATCATGGGCGGTGACTCTGGTAAAAAATTGTATAACATAATTCAAGACAGACTTGGTAAGCAGATTGACGAAAACAACAAGAAGTTGTATAATGAAAACATGGATGGAGAAAAACCAACTGTTTATCTTGACATGGATGGAGTTTTAGCAGACTTCTTTGGTGGTGTTGAAAAGATGTATGGTGTAGAACACTGGAAGCAGTTAACAAATGATAAAACTAAAGACCTTAAAAAAGAAGTAATTGATCGTATCACCGGAACCGATTTTTTTGCAACATTACCTAAATTTCCTACAGCAGATAGTTTAATTAATTTAGTGAAAAAATTTACGGGTGGAAAATTCAGTATAAACACATCACCATTGCGTGGAGATCATGAGAATTCAGGAAAATATAAGAAAGTTTGGATATCAAACAACATCGAACAACCTAATGATATTATAGTGACAGGGCGGAAAGAAACCTATGCTAAAGACAAAGGCACAGGCACTCCAAATATTCTTATAGACGATAGGCCAGTAAATATTCAAAGGTGGCAGGATGCTGGCGGCTATGGGATTTTATACCAAGCAAACAGAGACTCATTAGATAAAGTTAAGAAAGGATTAGAAGATTATGCCAAAATACAGCGGAATCAATAGACCATATGCGGCCGGAGAAATAGAAAAGACTCCACAAGAAAAACAAAGGGAACTGGATGAAAAAATGAAAAAGTTTCTTGCTAAGGGTGGGAAAGTAGAAAAAGTTAAAGCACACAAACCTACAAAAGAACAACTTAGGAATTGGACAATATAATGAAAACTTGTTGCACTAGAGAACGTAAAAAGAAAGATTACCTTTTTTTACCTTTAGCGGTCATAGGCTGTATAGTCAGTCTAGGCGTATTATTAGGAATAGAGATGGCAGTATTCCATGCTATAGGGATAATATGATGGATATTGATAGATTAAAAAAACTAGCAGGAATAGAATCTACAAAAGATGACTCATCGATGGGGGAAAACCTATCATATATAGGCACACAGAAGGCTCAATATCAAAGAAAGCATAACGTAAAGCCTGGAACAGACGAATGGTTTAAATTGTGGTTTGCCAAGCCAAAACTCACTGGCGAAAACCCAATGCCCAAAAACAAATAAATACTCGCATATGCGAGCAATAGAATTCACAGAAACAGCATGTCCTCGAACAAAGGCTAAAGAATGTAGTTGTAGCAAGGTTAAAAGTATCACAGAAGGAGAAACAACTGTGATTGCACAGTGCGAATTACAACATTCTGACAAAGTGAAGGGCACTATACTCTTAATGCAGGCGCCTGGAACGCCTACTTTGATTAAGGGCACAATCACAGGCCTTGAACCTGGCGCTCATGGATTTCATATACATGAGTTTGGTGACATGAGTGATGGTTGCAAATCAATGGGTGCTCACTACAATCCAGACAATGTCAATCACGGAAACTTGATGGAGGGACACGTTGGTGATTTAGGGAACATAGAAGCGAACGAAAATGGCAAAGCAGACTTCTCTATTCGAGCAGACAGGGTAGATTTATTAGGCGATCGTTCAGTTGTTGGTAGAGGTATTGTTGTACATGCAGATCCAGATGACCTCGGCAAGGGAGGTGACGATGAAAGTCTCAAAACAGGAAATGCAGGAGATAGATTAGCCTGTGGTGTAATCACATTGAGGTCAACAAAATGAGATTTATAATTTTCAATGGAACATTAAAACCTGACGCAGAATCCAACACCAGCAAAGTTGTAAGCATGTTGAAACTTGCATTTGAAAAATTAGGACAGGAATGCAAAGTTGTAACACTGCGAGATTTAAACTATGAAAGAGCAACTAAAGACGTCAAAGACGAACTGGCTCCTCACATAATAGACATATTCAACTGTGATGGTGTGATCTTTGCAACTCCTATCTGGTGGGGTGGACATGGCAGTTACATACAGACCATGTTTGAAAGACTAGATCCAATATACAGTTGGTCCAAAGACAACAAGTACCAACCATTCTACAACAAAGTTTTCGGCACACTAGTATCTGGTGGCGGTGATGGCTTCCAAAACATACACGGAAACTGTTACAGTTTTGCCGCAAATCTTGGATTCACGATACCACCAAATTGCAACATTGAATCAAAAGCACAGGGCATGGAAGAAATATTGAAAGACGACGACAC
>CEUO01206759.1_pt1 | contig 17162 bp, 8 predicted proteins | sample 531391 | NCBI WGS metagenome assembly CEUO01 (sample SAMEA2622799, study PRJEB7988) | marine metagenome | isolation source: saline water (ENVO:00002010), including
CAATCTGATGATGAAATTATATCAGATCGTCAGGTTGAGTTTCAAATTAATACTTTGAGAGCTCAATACATACGACAAGATTTAAACAAGCGTCGTAGTATATCTGAAAATATTAAACAGGTAATACATTGTTTAGACTTAGAAAGAGTGTCTAGCAATACGTGCGGACTACCTAGCGATGTAAAAGTTCTTAGGTCTATTAAACAAATTCCTAACGCTATAGAAACTTCTCATCAAGATTTAATTACTCATGTAGGGCCTACAGGTGTGTTGTCTGTAGGGTTTCATTTAATTCCTTACAATAGAGCTCCTTGGGCGGGTAATAATAGATATACTAAAAAAATGACTTTTGCATTTATACTAGATAATTTTGTTTATGTATTTGGTCCAGAGTCTGAGTATTTAGAAAAAGTAAAAGTAGAAGGGGTATTTCAAGATCCTAGAAAGATTTCTGAGTTTATAGATTCGCACGGTCATCTTTCTTATGATCCTGATAAAGATGAGTATCCTTTATCTACATCAATGGCTGATCTTATAAAACAACAAATGCTAGCTGTTAATATGCAGCCTTTTATACAAAGCTTTACAGATCAGACAAATAATAGTAAATCAGATCCGCAACCTAATACTCCTAAATAATGTTTAAAAATTCTAAAAGAGGAGAAGGTAACTATAAAAAAGATTATGGATCTAATGACGTATATAAAAAATATAAAGAAGATGTAATACCTGAATTACAAGTAGACAAAAAACTTTTTAGAAAAATATGTGACGATTTTAATAGAATGTTAATAGAAGAAATTCTATTAAACTCAGAAGAAGTTAGGCTTCCTTATAGGCTGGGAACAGTTAGAATAAAAAAGTCTAAAATGAAATATGATGATAAGAATAAATTGAAGATTGATTGGGCAGCTAGCCGTAAACTAGGTAAGAGAATTTATCATCTAAATGATCATACTGGAGGATATAAGTACAGGTTTTATTGGACTAAAGGAATAATTAAAAATATAACAGCATATTCTTTTATACCAACAAGAACTAATACAAGAACCCTTGCAGGTATATTAAAAGATAAAAATAGAGAACTAGATTATTTTATGTAATTATGGCAAAAAAACTAAAAACAAAAGTATTCGCACCCGAAGGATTCCATTTTATGATAAAAAAGAATGGTAATTTTTATTTACAAATAAAAGACTATGCTCCTCATACATTAACTAATGGGGATAAATCAAGTCCTTACGTTATGATGGAGTATACAACTACGCATCCTGCCCCTAAAGTAGGAGAGCCAGGTTCTGCTGCAAACAGAACTGTAGGACCTACTGTAAGAACTACAACAGGCACAGTTACTAATACATCAGGAAGATCTACTACAACATCGACATCAACATCAATGCCTACAAGATCTACATCTGGTGGATCTAGTGGTGGATCTGGTGGCGGTGGCTCATATGGAGGAGGATATTAATTATGGGTTGCGGATGTTCTAAAATGAAAAAAGGCGGTAAGGTTAGAAAAGAAAAGGCTATAAGAAAAACTACAAAAGGCAAAGGAGCTAACTATCGATCTACTAAATCTGGTGCAGGTATGACTGCTAAAGGTGTGCGTGCTTACAGAAAAGCTAATCCTGGTAGTAAACTTAAAACTGCTGTAACAGGTAAAGTTAAAAAAGGCAGTAAGGCTGCTAAACGTAGAAAATCTTATTGCGCTAGATCTTTAGGACAGCTAAAGAGAAGTAGTGCAAAAACTAGAAATAATCCTAACTCAAGAATTCGTCAAGCAAGAAGACGTTGGAAATGTTAGTATGGCAATAGGAGATAAAATAATATCGTTCTGGAAACAGGTAAAGATTAAGTCTTCTGACATGTTTACTTTATTTAAAGTAGGTGTCGGAATAAAAATTCCTACGCACAAACTACATGTTAAAGATAAGACTGACCCTATGAAGCTAGAAGGTGTACAAAGTGATACATCTAGCTCTACTAAATTTCTTGTCCTAGATGGTAGTGATGTTATTAAACACACTACAGGATCAGGTAAAACTACAGAGGAGGTTCAAGATATAGTTGGAGCTATGTTTACAGGTAATACTGAAACAGGTATTGCAGCTACATATGAAGACAGTGATGGAACTATAGATTTAGTTGTAAGCGGCCCAACAGATTTACATAGTGCGGGCGTTGACGGAGCAGCTAACCAATTGCTTACTGATGATGGTGACGGAACAGTTACATCTGAATCTGAACTTACCTATGATAATTCAAGCGAGATTTTACAAATAGGAAGTAATACTTTTAATACGGTAAGTATAATAAGGCAAGCTCACACTGATGATATTGGAGGTAAGATAGATATAGAAGGTGGAGACTCAGGCGGAACAAATAAAGCAGGAGGAGATGTAAGAATTTACGGTGGAAAAGGTACAGGTAATGCTGCAGGAGGTGCTATAGAATTTTATGTTAGTACAGCTGGGTCTTCTGGAGATACTTCTCATTTAGTGCAAGCTGTAGACATGACAATAACAGATGGACAAGTAGCTGTTAATGGTAACATAACTGTTACAGGCACTGTAGATGGTATTGATATAGCTACAGATGTTGCAGCTAATACAGCTAAAACATCATTCCCTGGATTTGGTACATCAGGTGGAACAGCTCTTGAAGGTAATACTACTATACCTGTAGATTTAACAACAGATGGAACAGGAACTATACACGCAAATAATGTACCTACATTAAACCAAGACACTACAGGTAACGCAGCAACAGCCACAAACTTAACAACAGGTGATAAAACTTTAGCTGGCATTATTACTTCAAAAGGATATATAGTTGATGGCGATAGAAATGGAAGTGGAAATGGTGTTGCAATACATGTTGATGCTATGGATATAACTGACAGTACCACATCTGCGTCTGGAACAGCCTTGACATACAACCACGTGTCGTTTGAAAACCCTAGAGTGTTTGCTACAAATTCAAATGTAACAACTACCACAGCTTCTACAGTGTTTATAAAAGGAGCACCTGTAGCGAGTACAAATCAAACTTTTACTAATAGCTTTGCTCTTTTTATAGGTGGTGGAAATAGTTATTTTGCAGGAGATATAATTGTAGCAGGTAATGATATAAAAGATTCAGGTGGTAGCGCAGCAATTACATTTGATGGTAGTGCAAATACTACTGTTACGGGTAATTTAAATGTTACAGGAACTACCACGGGAAAACAATATCAAGTATTTCCAACTAACTTTATAGATGATATTGGTACTTCTGAGGTTTTTCTACCTATACATGGAACAACATTTGAGCAATCTTTAGTTTACCAAGATGATGTAGCTTTAGTGGCTCCATGTGATGGTAGAGTAGTATCTGTTACTCTTAGCATAATGAGTGTAACAGGTACTTCTGACGTTAATGTTAGGGTTTATAGTAGAGCCCCAGATAACTCAGGTACAAGTTTAGCTAATTGGACTTTAGAAGAAACTGAAGAAGTAAATATAACTTCTACTGATGACAGCCACGTTGTACATTTTGGTTTTAGTAATGCTAAACATTTTGAAAGTACAGAAAAATTTGCAATATCAATACAAGCAGACTCAGATATAATGGGTAACACTTTTATATATGCAACAACAGTAATAGAATGGGATTATAGCACTTTGTTAGGAGCAAGTGCAAAATATGATTCAGTACCTTAAAATAATATAACATGGCACTAAACGGAAAATATATATCACTAAAAGCAATCATGGAGCAAGTATATGCTGATAACGGTTATCAGTTTGAGCTACCATGGATAGACTGTATGCAATGGGCAGAAGAAGCTCTTAATTTAATAGGGCACCCAAGGCAATATATAAGAAAAGTGACAGGACATAAAGATAATCCTGATTTAGACATAAAAGATTATAGAGCTCACTTGCCCTGTGACTTTTATCAATTAGAGCAAGTTGCTGTTAATGGTATGGCAGCTGAATACTCAGGTGATACGTTTCATCATTTGCTTGCAGGAGATTGCTGCGGTATAACTGATGACTCTACATCTTCTTTATACTATAGCAATGATCACACTATAACTCGCAACTGGGGTACAAATGTTCTAACTTTTGATGAAGAGACACAATCTTATTCTTACCAAGCAAGAGACTTGATGGATATGGAAAATTTAAATTTACAGTCAGATGGTACTCAAGAATTTTTATTAAGTGATGGTATGCAAGAAGGTAGACGTATAACATTTGATTTAAATAATAATCATATAACACTATCTGTAAAAGAAGGAAAAGTTTGTATTGCATATTTAGCAATACCTACAGATGATGAAGGTTTACCTCTTATACCAGATGATACAAGCTATCAGTTAGCTATAAAAAAATATCTTACAATGAAGATAGATTATATAGCTTGGAGAAAAGGAGAACTTCGCTCTGATATATTCCAACACTCAGAACAAGAATGGCAATGGTATGTAGGACAAGCTGGTAATAAAGCTAAAATGCCTAATATAGATCAAATGGAAGGTATTAAAAATCAAGTAATGAGATTACTTCCTAATATAAATGCACACGAAACGTTTTTTACTTCACAGTTAGCTCCAGAAATAAGAAAAAACTTTAATAGATAATGAGAGATCAGAGTGTAAATAGTTTTAGTAAAGGACTAGCTAAAGATGTTAGTCCAACAGTTCCTCAAGAAGGGTTATATACAGATGCAAAAAATATAAGAATTGTGTCAGACGGAGATAGCGGTGCGTCAGCTATTATTTCTAGTGTAGATGGTAATAGAAAAAGAGTACAATTATTTTATAGTCAAACGTACACAACTTATTCTCCTAGTGGAGAAATTTATGAAGAATTTTTTAATAATGAACAAATTGCTGAACCAGTTACTGTTATAGGTTATACATACTTTAACTCCCCAAAATCACAAATTGCAGTTACTTTTGGAGTATCTACTAAAGAAACTACTATAGCAGGTGCGTCACAAAAATACGATACTAGTGTAATACATATTGTTAACTTAAAAACTTTTGAAGTATCTCTTTTACTTGAAAATGAAGATTTTAATTTTAAAAGAAATAAACCTATAGAAGCTGTTTGTAGGTACGAAAATGAAAATATACAAAGAGTTTATTGGACAGATAATTTAAATCCTGTAAGAGTTATAAATATTGCAGCAGAGTATTTTCCTGACGATGTAAATTTTTATAGTTTAACTCGTGATGTGTCTTTTACTAAATTAGATATTAATAATGTTACAATTGGAGGTGAGCTAGAAGCAGGTGTTTATCAATATTGTTATAGATTAAAAAGTTTGGAGGGTACTGTAACAAGATTTTCTCAACCATCTAATTTTGTACATGTAGTAAGTGGAAATAGATACTGGAATTATGAGGAAGATCCTGAAAACCAATCAGAATATAACGGAAGAAATGTAGGAGAACCTACAAACAAAAAAGTTGAAATAACTTTTAATTCTGTTGATAATATTCTTATTGGAGAGACTGAGTCAGAAAAGTATGATTTAATAGAACTAGTAGCTATATATAGAACAGCTTCAACAGGATATACTACTATAGCTATAATAGATGAACAATCTATTACTGGAACAGGAATAGTAAACATGGTTCACACTACAAATCAAAATAATATTCCCATAAGTATTGAAGAATTAACTTCTTTTAATCAAGTTTTTAATACTGCTAAAACTATAGCAGAAAAAGATAATAGATTATTTGTAGGAAATATTCAGGCGGATGCAGTAGCTCTAGAGTTTGATGCTAGGTCTTACAGGTACTTAAGAACAGATGGTGTAAAATATCCTTATAAACCAGTAATGACGGTTGGGGGTATGGGGCAAGCTACATTAACATATGACTCATATAATAATCCATATAATGAACCTACTAACTGGTTTGACGATCCTATGCAAATGTATAAATATCAAGAAGACGGTATTACATTGGGGGGTACAGGCCAATACGTTGATTTTAGATTTGTGAAAAAACGTTTATCAGGTAATACAGCATCATCTTTAAGAGAAGAGCCACCGTATGTTAGTGGAAGTTTGAGTAATACAATGGGAGACTATAAAAATCCTATAATAGCAGAAAAATTTAAAGGATACCAAAGAGATGAAACTTATAGATTTGGTATAGTATTATATGATAAAGCTGGTAATCCTGGATTTGTAAATTGGATTGCAGATATTAGGTTTCCTTCATACGAAGATGTAGATCCAGTTGGTGGGCCAATAGATTATGATTCTGAAGGTGAATTTATATTAGGTACATATAATTATGTTTTAGCTACAACTAATCTTGAAGAAACTACTCAAGCACAAGTAGACGAATTCAATACCGATCCTGATAATGTAGCTGCTTATGCAACCTCTACTGGTCTTGGAAGAGGAGGAGCTCAGTATAGACAAGATTATACTAACCCTGGCCATATAGATATGACTCAAGATCTGGATATAAATGAAGCAGGAAATCCTGGAATGGTGGCTACAGTGTTAGGTGGTGAACAAACACAAATGGCATATGATCTTGGTATACCTGGAATTGGACAAGGATACTTATATGCCTTAGGTATTGAATTTAGACTAAAAGATTTACCTGAAGATATAAAAGACAAAGTAGGAGGTTATAGTTTTGTGCGTATGAAACGTACTCAAAAAGATAAATCTGTAGTAGCTGTAGGAGCTCTTGCAGGATATTTTCATTATTGGGATAGATCAACAGCTGTAGATGACGGAAACGCATCTTGGTTTTTATCTTTTATTAAGAATTTATCTTATACAATGTATTGGCATAACGATCTTAATCATGAAGATTTAGGTATTCCTGAGCATAATAACATTAGTTTTAATTCTCCTGAATTTGATTTTTATGAAAACTATTTAGATGTTGATGAATTAATAGCGCTTGGGTCTCAAGTTCAAGATACAAACTATGGTAGCACGTATTCTAGTAAAGTTATAGGTGCTATGTGGTGTGATTGGAATAATGACATTCAAGGTTTAAGTAATAGAGTTTATGGATACGTTTATAATACTCACATACTAACTCCTAGATTTTATGAAAAACACGAAGGTGATCAGGGTGTATCTCCTATAGCTATTGCTAAACCTCATTATGCAGGAGAAAGTATAGGAGGACCATCAATAGATACAGTTACATTTCCAACGGCTGCCGCGGAGCAAGGTAATTCTTATGACACAGAAGTTGGAACTTTTTTAGGTATTTGGAATATTGTTTGTGGGTCTGATATTAGTGGTGCTTCTGACCTGAATATAACTAGAGAAAAAGTTGGAGTAGGTGAAAATTCTCAGTATTTCTATTTAAGAAATAGAATAAATTGGAATGATTTTCTTGAAGAAAGGAGTGAAGTTTATGGATCTGATAAAGATTACCAAGGAAATGAATTTGATAAAGTATTACTTGCAATAAAAAAGAATAGAGCATACCTAACTAGATATGGAGGAACTGATGAATCTGCTATAGCCTCTAGTGTATATATAGGAACAGGACATATTAAAGCAATTGACTCTGATTTTGGAAATTTGCCACCCCAGTATGTAGAGTATGAGCAAGTTTGGGGAGGAGATACTTACGTAACTATGTATGACTTAACCAAAACTAGACTAGCATCTACTAGTCAGGGCGATTCTGCTTATCCTGCAGAAGAAATAGATGATACAGGAGGAATTAATATGGCTTTTCCAGTAGAAACTACATTAAATATTACTCTAAGAGAAGGGTATCATTTTGCTAATAAAAAAGATTTTAGTGACGATTCACCTACACCTCTTAATCAGTATATATTAAATCCTGTTTTTAATTCTGAAAACGATTTATTTACTTATCAAGCAAAACCAATAGATTATACTGTTGCAAATCATCTTCCTAATAGAGTTTATTTTTCAGATATAAAAATTAATAACTCTTCAGCTGACGGGTGGAGATCTTATAGACCCTCTAACTATGGAGACATCGATGGTAATTACGGAGAAATAAATAAACTAATTGTTTATAATGATGTAATGTATTATTTGCAAGATGCTGCATTTGGAGCACTTAATATAAATCCTGTATCTACAGTAAAAGATTCATCTGGTAACAATATAGTACTAGGCGTAGGTAAAAAAGTTATACAAGAACATAAAAATATATCTACATATACAGGGGCTTCAGAAAATGCGCATGTTATTTCTACACAAACAGGAATATATTGGTTTGATCTAAATACAAAAAAAGCTTTTAATTTTAATCCAAGTCCTAAGCAAGGATTAAATCCTATATCAGATACAAAACTTATGAAGTCTTATTTTGAAAATAGACCCTCATTAAACTCAGAAAATCCAGGCGTAACTTTAGCATATGATTATGTAAATAATGAAGTATTGTATTCTTTTTATAACATTATTGGTGATGCTGGAGAAGCTGATGAAACTGTTGTTTATAATGAAATGTTAAAAACATTTACTTCTGTATATACTTTTTCTAGTAGAGTTTTTATGTGTTTACCTAACAGGCTTTTATCTATAAACAGTTTTAGTAGTGAGGAAGAGGTAGGTACTATATTTGAACATAATGTAGGAAATTTATGTAAATGGTATGGTGAAGTTAGTAATCCTGAAATAGAATTTATAGTAAATAAACACCCATTATACACAAAAGTATTTGATAACTTAGAATGGTACGTCGAAGGAGGAGTTGATAAAGTAATAAAAATGCATGTAAATACAAGCAACTCAGAAAATGTAGTTAACTTAGATCCAAGCCTTGACGAAACCGATCTATTATTAACACCTGGTGTAGAATATTTTCCTTATAAAAAAGTAAAAGAAAACATGACTAAGGTACCTGTGCCAAGATCTCAATCTGGTTATAGACTTAGAGATACATATATGAAAGTAAAATTAGTTGCAAATAATGTAACTAAGTTTACACTACACTACGTAAAAACCTTATTTAGAATTTCTAGAAGATAATAAAATAGAATATATTTGCTAATTATGAAAAAAATAAATAAATACGACAACGGAGGAGATCCACCTGTAAAACAACCAGACTATTTACAGTACAAAGGGCCAAACTATTTTATGGAAGGTAATCCTATATATGATTTAGAAACTTACCAAAAAGCAATTACTAGAGATAGTACTGCATTAGCAGATGCATTCTTTCCTAGCTGGATGTTTGAAGAAATGAAACGTCTACAGCTAAATAGACAGTTAAGAAATAAAAAGAAACCTTATACTGAAGCTGAGATCAGAGATCTTAACCTAATTGGAAAACAATACACTGGTCCTGCAGTAGACATGGATATGTTTATGCAACAGTATATGGAAAGAGGTATAGATGATAAAGCTTATGGTGGTAAAGCTATTCCTAAAGCGGGCTTTGGAAATATGTTTAAAACACTAGGCCAACAAATAAAAACTGGACTTGCAGGTGCTGTGCAAGGCGCTACAGGAGGAATACTTCCTGCAACTAGATTACTACGACCTGAACTTAGACAAGAATACGCTGATGAAATGAAAATGGGTAGTCTTTTTGGAGGAGCTCTTGGTATGCTTGGGGGCGCAGGTCTTTTTAAAGGTGCATCTTTAGCTGGTATTGGTGGAGGCGCATCACCATCATTATTACAATCAGGTCAAAACATACTTGGCGGTGGGGCTCTTTCTAGTTCAGGTTTAAATTTCGCTCCAAACACTTTTAATGCTATTTATGGTAGCGGAATAAATCCTGCAATGATGAACCCTAGTTTGGCAGGGCAAGCTTCGGCAGGTTTTGGATTTAATAATCTATTTAATATGGGTAGTAACTTTGGTATAGGAAATAACCCTGGCCTAGGAGCAGCAAATGACATACTTAGTTTTTATCAGCAGGGCCAAGAAGGGATGCAAAATATGGCTATGGGCGGTAGAGCAGGTAAGATGCCTACATTTGAAGAATTTTATTATAGTCAGCCAGGTTTCTCAGGTATGGAAACTCTTGGAGAATTTTTTAATCGATTAGCTATTGAATCTGCAGAAAAGAAAAAGAAAAAATTTGGTATGGATGATGTTTTTATGTATAACCAAGGAGGTAAAGCTACAAACATGAAGCAAGATATGGGGCAAGATATTAATGTAGAAAGCGGTGAGCTTTTAATGAGTAATATAGGAGGAAGATTCCAAAGTATGAATCCTAAAGCGCCTATCAAAGAAGTTATGCCTGGTGTATCTATGGTACAAGGAAATCAAAGTAATGATAATGTACCTATTAAAATACCTGATGGAGAAACAAAAGTATTTTCTAAAAGATTAGGGTACGCAGATAAAGGATTAGAACTTGTACAAAAATATAAAGATCTAGAAGCTACTCCAGACTCTGATGATTTTATAGGACAACAGACTAAAAAGTTTGAGTTAAGTAAAATAAGAAAACAATTAGAAGAGTTATTCCAAGAGCAGGAAAGGGCTAAGTCTAAACAAATAGCAAAAAGAACTAAAAATGTTTCTGGTACAGATATACCTCAAGCAGGATTAGGATTAGGGGTATTTCTTAAAACTGTAGCATTACCTGCAGCTAAAAAGTTTTTAGCAAAAGAAGGAGTAAAACAAGCAGGAAATTTCTTAATGCAAAATGCAGGTAATTTGTATAATCTAGGCGTAGGAGCGTTTGGTAAAGATCCACAAACTTTTAATATAGATGATTATGTGCCAGACTACAACCCTGACCCTAAACTAACAAAAATTAATACTAAGAATATATTAGGCCCAATGTATGACGAGTTAGCTTCTTCTAGGTATGCTATAAATCGAAGTGGGGGAACACCAGAAGAAATAATACAAGGAAACATGTTGTTAAATGCTAAAGGATTAAACAAAATTGGTGCTGCAGAAAGTAAAGCAGAAGCACTACAAAGAAATTTAGATTTAGGTGTATACGATACAGGGTTTAAAGCAGCTGTAAATAAAGGTTTACAAGGCTTAAATTTAGCAGGTATAAATGAACAACGTTTAGGACAAAGAAATGAATTCTTTAAAGAAGGTATACAAGGATTACAAAATTACTTTACAGGTAGACGAAATGAAGACTTTATAGGTGATATATATAATCAACGTTACGGAAATCTTCCTGGTTCACAACTTGGTACAGGGAACACTAATTTTGATATGCAATATGGATTTGGTCAATATAATCCAAATATGCCTGCACCATCTTTTAACCCTTCTAGTTTTACAGGAGATAATTTATTTAGTGGTTTTACTTTAGGTAATTAATAAAATTATGACTATAAAAAAATATCAAGTAGGCGGAACAGCTTTATTATCAGGTCCTATACAGGCTAGAGAGTATGTTCCTTTACCGTATGCTCAAGCATTTGAAATGCAACGTTTAAACGAAGCAGATAGAGCTACAAAAGAACAAGGCATACTTAACATGTATAAAGGCTTTTATGATACAGCTATGCAAGCACCTCCTAATATGCAAGATGAAGCGCTAGCAGAAATAAGACCTTATCTAGATAGAATAGAACAAGGATTAGCAGAAGCAGGAGGAGACCCTCTTAGGTATCGTGGAGGTATGGATGTGATGAAATCATTCTACACTGACATGGCTACTGGTAGACTAGGCTCTCTGCAACAAGCTGGTTCTCAGTATGCTGCAACTAAAAAAGATTATGACAAGCTAAATGAGCTTCACATGAGAGGTAAAGGTGGTGTGCCTGAGTCTATATCTAACTTAGCACTACAAATAGGGTTACAAAATGCGGAAAACTCTTATGACGCAGGGGGACGTGCAGTTTTTAGTCCCCCAAATCTTGTAGAACATGTTAATGTATTAGATGAACTAGGTTCATGGTTATCTCAGAAAGAAGCTGATGGTTTTACAGATTCTCAAGGAAACAAAATAGAACAAATAACTGCTGAGACTTTACTTCCTATAGCCAAAAACTACATGATGATGGACGATAGAACAAGAGGTTCTATAATGCAAGAGATAGATTTAAACATGGCAGCAGGAAACTATCCTATGGATAATGTAAACATGGATGAAATCTTGAAAGATAAAACATATGCTAAGTTGTATAATGATGCAATAACAGCTATGCCTTTAGGTTTGCCTGAAGATCAAGCTCAAGCCCTTGCTTCTCAACAAGTTTATAGAGCTAAGTTAATAGATGACAGAATGAATAATTTTGCAGTAGCAGGAATACAACCTTTCTTACAAACTGATGTTACTCAAAAACAAAACGAAACTGACATAAGTAAGCAAGTACCATATACAGTTTCTGATAGTCCTGTAATACCTATTGATAGAAGCACCGCTATGACAATAGGAGCTGAAATAATGGATATGGATGCTCAACTCAAAAACTTACAAGCACAAATAAATGCAGGAGGACCTCAGACAGAACAAGTTTTGAAACAACGGGAAGAATTATTAAATAGAAGACAGTCTGCATTATTACTAGCCGCTAATAAAAGTGAAGCGATGATTAATGATAAAGCTATGAAATCTCCACTCTGGAGAGACGAGGTATTTACTATAAAGTTAAAAGGTTATTATGATGATGTTAAAGATGCATCTGATATAAACTTAAGATTAATGGAAGGCGTGTCTTTAAATGACTTTACAAATAAAGCTAAAATATTATCTGCTATTCCTGGATTAACAAGTATTGGTTTACTTCCTGGTAGTCCTGCAGGAATAATGCAGTTACAAGGTTTAACAGTTGGAAACTATCCTTTACTTGGAGAATATTTTGAAGAAGGTGAGTCTATAATGCCTTATTTACAGGCAGCACAATGGATACAAAGAAAAGCTAAACGTGCAGATGTTCTAAATACTTATGAAAAATCTTTAAGAGTACCTCTTGGACAAGAAGACTCTTACCTAGAAAACTTGACACAAAACTTAACTCAAATGGTGCACAACGGAAATTTAGCTTTCGCTGATTTCTATGCAAACGAAGATGTAACAGCTGAAGTAAAAAACTTTAAACGTCCTATAGAGTCTATAAAACTACAGCCTACTTTATCTATGATTGACGGGTCGCCTGCATATAAGTTAGATTTCTATGACTATAATAAAGTAAAAGGAAGTAAAGATGTTGAAATAAGTGGTGTAGAAAAAACTGAGTATGTTAGAGGAACTAACCAAAGAGACGAGTTAATTAGATATGAAGATTTAGGAGTACAATTAATAAACTTATCACAATCAGACCCGAATACACAAGCATCACAAGCTTACCTTAAAGATGGTATACAAGTAGTTGCTAACGCTAGAATTCTTAGTCCTATACAAATGACTGGAATTGAGACTGCAGATTTATTAAGAGGTAGTGAAGATGCTCAGGGTAATCCTTATGTAGAAATAAATGTTCCTGGATTTAATTTTAAAGTACGTCGTACAGATTATCCTGGAAATGTATCTATATTTGATCTTAGAAATAATGAAAATAAGCTTATACCATATTTCCCTAATGGAGAAGATCAACCTGCGCAACCTATAAGAAGCGGTAGCCTTGAAGATATAGCATACCAATATTTTATGTTCTCACAAGAACCAATAGATAACTCTGGAACTTTAGGACGTCAAATTATACAACAATACATTAATAGATAATGGCAAACGGAACTGATGAACTAGCAGCACCTGGAAGTGCAGGAGTAAATATAACTCAAATACCATTAGGTGCAGATAATACTCCTGAACCAATTGCTCCTCCTACTTTTGAACTAGCTACTCCAGGAAAGTCTGGAGTGGAAAAGTTAGATTTTGATCCTATAAATTTAACACCTGATATGCCTAGCTTTAGTCCTGAAGTCGCAAGACAGAGAGACATATTTAGAAAGTACGGTGTAGATATTAGGCCAGGAATAAGTTTAGAAGGTACCGCAGGTAGGTTACAATCTAATCTTTCTAAATGGGCAAACGGTATAACAAAAGGTCTTGGTACAGCAGTAACAACTTTTGCAGAACCATTTGTTGATATACTTGTAGGTATACCTACTTCTATAGTTACAGGAAAGTTTTCAGGATTTTATAATAATGCCGCTTCAAAATCTCTTGATGAGTTTAATGAGTATCTTAGAAAAGAATTACCTAACTACTATACGCAAGCAGAAAGAGACTATGGTTTTTGGAGAACTTTAGGTACATCAAACTTTTGGGCAGACCAAGGTATGCAAGGACTAGGATTCTTAACAGGTGCTATAGGTAGTGGTTATGTTGTTGGCGCATCAAATATTATAGGAAGTACTATTAGAGGTACAGCTATGGGGGGCGTTAGAGCTTGGAGAAATCTTACAAACGCGTTTCGTGGACAACAGTTAGCGGGAGCTAGGAGTGCTAAAAGTATTGACAATGTAAAAAATATACTTGGAAGAATAAATTACACTTCTGAAACAGCTAACATGTTTGGTGCAGGTATAATATCTGCATTTGGTGAAGCTGGTATAGAAGCAAGAGAAACTCGCCGCAGAGCTCTACAAACAATAAAAAATCTAAGAGCTACAGGTGACTCAAGATATGTAGGCATGTCTGATAAAGAAATAGAAGAGCTTATAGATACTGCAGGTAATATAGCTTTTGGTTTAAACACTGCAATTGTAGGCGCCTCTAATATATATCAATTTGGTAAACTATTTTCTAGAAGTTGGAAATCTACATCAAGTAAATACTTAAATAGTCTAACCGAGAAAAAAATGGTTGATGGGGTGTTGAGATATGAAGCAAAAGAACTGCCTAAAGCCTGGAAAAGATATTTTGGAGTAGTTAATTGGTTTAAACGTCCTGCAGCTGAAGCCTTTGAAGAATGGTCTCAAGCAGCTGTAAATGTAGCAGCCGAAGATTATTTTACTGATGTGTACTCGTCAAATCCTATTGAGGATATGACAGATATGTTAGAAGGTGGTGTAGGTGTAATCGGATCTCTATTTAGAGGTTATATGGAAGCGCCGCAGAGAAAAGAAGGGCAACAAGCTATATTCTTAGGGGCCTTATTAGGTAAGTTAGGGGAAGCAGGCGCTTTAGTTAGAGAAGATGGTATGACAACCAGACAAGAGTGGATCGATAGATACGATAAATCTGTTGCTCTTGCAGAAAAACTTAACTTACTAGAGCCTGAATCTAAATTATATAGATTATTAAAAGCATTTAATGAAGGAGCTATATCCCAAGCAAAGATGGACCAAGCTTTAAAAGACGGTGATATATTTAAGTATAAGAATGCTGAATCTCAAGCCGTATTCTCTTTAATAGATGAGTTTATAAATGCAGGTAAAATAGAAGACCTAAAAGCATTTGTTAAAGATATAGGTGGCCTATCTGAAAACGCTTTTAAAGAAGTTATTGGTTTAAATCCAGAAACTAAAGTTAAAAGTCCTGCTGAACAAGCACGTATAATAGAAGATAGAATTAAATTTATAGAAGATCAAAAACCTAGAGTAGATAAGTTTGTCTCTTCATTACAAAATGTAACAGATCAAGAAAGAATACTTATAGATGCTGGTATAAGATACTACTCTTACATGATTGATATTTCAGATCAAAGAGAAGAAGAATTAAGTAAAGAGCTAGCAGATATTACAAATGGTTTAGTAAGTTGGCAAGCGCTACAAGCAGTTAAAGGAAAGTCTGCAGAGCTAGCTAAAGTACTAACTGATATGAAAGAAGCTTTCCTTAAAAGTGATAACTATACAGATGTAAAAGGACAAGAAGCTTACGTTTTACTTAGAGACTTAGCTAAAATTGCAGAGCTAAAAGAACAGCATTATAAACTTCTTAATGCAATAACAGAAACAGAATCGTTATCTAAATTACAACTAAAGATAAAAAATAAAGAAAGAAAAGCTAAAGAAGATAAAAAGAAAGCAGAGAGAATTAAATCCGAAGTTGTTAAAGAACAAGAAGATGATATAATAGAAACTGTAGACGACAGAGTTGAAACAAATGCTAATCAAAGAGTAAAACGTAGAGAGCAAATAGGTACTAAACGACAAAGAAAATTAATGCGTCGTAAGCAGGCCTTAGAAGAACAGTTAGCTGTTACACCTGAAGAACAGAAAGCCCAAGTACAAGCAGCTATAGATGAGATAACACAAGCTATTGAAGAAAAAGCAAAGACTGTCAAAGAACAAGTTGAAGCTGATATAGAAAAAACTTTTGAAGAAGCATTCCCTGAAACTGCAAAAGAAAAACAAGCGGCTAAAGAACAGGAGGATGAGCTACAAAGGTTAATAGAGGCAGAAGAGCGAGGCGTAGACTTAGAGACTACAGAAAATATATTGATAGGTAATCTATTATCGTATCCTAATGCCACTGTAAGTGTTAGATTTAATGGCGAAGAAGGAATCTTGTTTAAGGAAGAAGATGGCACAGTCGTATTCCAGAACACAGAAGGACAAGAAACTGAAGTTGGCAAGTTTTTAGACGACCAAACTCTATCTGAAGTAGGAGTAGAAGTTCTACAAGATCAGGTAGGGCCTATAGCAATAAGTATTATTGCAGACGGTAGAACGTTTGAAATAGGAGGACAATATTATAATAACTTATTTATAAATCCTCTGTCTGCAATAGATCCATTTGTATTTAGAATAGCACAAGAAGGATTTCAACCTAGAAGAGTTACACTATTTGATTCAGACGGAAATAAAGTTACCTTTACAAACCCATTCTTAGTACAAGAGTTATCTAGATTGATAACTATGATAGAATTAGTTAGGCAAGAAGCTATTACAGAAATGCAACAGTTTAATGCAGGACTAATGGAGTTTGAGTTCCAGGGGGAGACATACTATGTAGAAGATTCTATAGAAAAAAAGTATACTACAGCTTTTGAAAGGAAACAAGGTTTAGAAAATGTTATTGAAGTTCCTGTAGTAACTGTTTATAATAAGAATTTAAATAAGTTACGTTCTCCTAAAAAAATAGCTCAAGTATTAAGAGCTAGAGATGTGTTTATTGATAACTACATTCAAAATAAAATTAACGCTTATATAAACGAATATGAACAAGACCTTTACGGAACGCAACCTGATGCGACTACTGAATCTAGATCTGAAGAAGAAGTTAAACGTGACGCCCAGGAAGCTTCAAGCGAACGTGTTAGCCCAAGAGATATTGAAGACGATACGCCAACGCCCGACAAGACAGAC
>CEUO01206758.1_pt1 | contig 17152 bp, 16 predicted proteins | sample 531391 | NCBI WGS metagenome assembly CEUO01 (sample SAMEA2622799, study PRJEB7988) | marine metagenome | isolation source: saline water (ENVO:00002010), including
AGCACCGACATTAAGGGGTGGTCCCCTTTGGAAAATGAGGTTTTTAAATTGGATCGGAAACGGATCCCCAGGCGTCCAAGCAAAAGATACGGGGCTTTTGGGGTGGTCTGATGGTGTCAGTTATGTTCCAAATTTAGAGATGGGCGTTTTTCAAGATGGCTTAAGTATATATCCAAAAGCCTATGAGATTAATTTGTCCTTTACTGTTGTGCATGAAAATAAACTAGGGTGGGATTATTCCGAAAGGAAAAAGCTGCCCGGTGGTGAAACCGTTAAAGAGTCCTTGGATAATACATTTCCTTATGGAACTAGTATTAGCTCACGCAAAACACCACTACCTAACCCTGTTAACGAAGAAAATCAAGATAAGTTTGATGAATATCAGACAGCAAATGTAAATAAAATTACAGGAGAGGATTAATATTATGACTTCACGCTATGATTCAAGAGATGTATTTGTAAATTATAATGTCAAATATGATAAAGTTCTTGAAAAACGAGATGTAAATTATATTGAGCAATATGCATCTCCAAATTTAATTTACCCCACTGCGGAACAAATGGCAGATCTTAATGTTATTCGCGATGTTTGGAAGCAGGGAGATAGATATTGGAAATTGGCTTTTAAATATTATAATGGGCGCTCTGATCTTTGGTGGGTTATTGCGTGGTTTAATAAGAGCCCAACTGAAGGAAACATAAAGGTTGGAGACACGGTACTAATTCCAACTCCCCTTACGAAGATTTTAGAGATTTATGGCTACTAACTCAGAAATTGAATTTGATGAACAGTCTTTTTTGTGGGATTTTTATGAACTTTTTCAAAATGCCATCCTCAAAAAAACGACACCTCAAAATAAACCACCTGCGGGAACTAGAACAGGTGCCAATTCATCCTTAAGTCGATTATTGCAAAAGACCACTAATGAACTTAATGCCACTTTTGATGTTGAACCTACTGAATATAAGAATTTTTTACAATTAAGAGACAGCGAGCCACACCTAACACTTAATAAAATAACCGGAAACAATGCAAACACGTTGCAAGATTTAACTAGCGCACAATTGTCTGCATTAATCCCGCATATCAAAATTTATAAGACAATAAAGGTTAAAAATAAAGAAGTGGATATTGAATTTCCTTTTGGGTCCACCACGAACTTGTCTGATATAACTGAAAGCATATTAGACAGGGGGATTGATGCCGGAATTCAGAATATTACATGGGCAGATACCGGCACAAATCCTGCAAATGTGGGGCTCGCTTTTAAAGGCACGATGACCTTCTTTTTCCAAAGTTTTGAGTCAATTTTTAAGACTAGAAATGTAGGTAGGTATAAACTAAGCTTTGCAGACCTTTTGGACAAGACCGAAGCTTTAGGTCAAAAAGCGGGACCATCCAATTTGCAGCAAGCCAACAATGCCAACAAGATTAACCAGCCAAAAATAAAATTGGAAGTAGGCTGGTCAGTTCCCGATGATGTGGGAAATGTGTTAAATATGAGGGATGTGAGTGAGCGCATAAAAGGAAACCGCAGAAGTTACATTCTTGAAAATTTAAATCAACAAATCAATATTAATGAGCAGGATGGCTCTTTGACACTTGATATTGATTTTATTGCGGCACTAGAAGGGCGCATGATGAGCACAAATGCAGATTTGTTGTATATAGATGAATCCGATGTATCGGATCCACTTGCTGTACAAAAAAAAGAATTAAGAGAACTAGCCGACAAACAATATAAAAAAATTAGAACTGATAAAAAAGCAGCCCTGGCGCGACAACGCGAGGCGCAACTTTTAATTCAGAGGCAACAAAACGATGCCCAAATGAGCCTGCCCAATGATCCCGCCCGACAAACTATTGAAGATGCCGAACGCGAGATTGAAAGGCTCAAAGAGGAAAATCGAGAATATAAAAAGCGAAGAGCCGAAATCCGATCTCTTTCTTATAAGCGGCTTTTAAACACTATACGAAGTGATAATTTTTTAAAAACCAAATCGCTGAATCGCACTGATTTAAATCTCGGTAGTGCTAATTTGTTGACTGATGGCAAGATCCGCTATTTTGACGTTTCGTCTAATATTATTAATCAGTACAAAGATATGCTTGTAGCGGCTAATTTAAGTGTGGATAAACGCAAAGAGTTGTTAGATGATAACCGAGGGGAAACTGCTCAGAAACGTGAGGGGATTATTGAGAGGCACAAAGCAGACTTCAAAGAAGAGCGACAACTTGCCTTATCTAACATTAATTCTCTTTTAAAAGAAACCTTAATGAACTCTTCTAATATGACCTCATATAAAAGCTCAGAAGGCTTTAAGCCGGTAAATATTGCACCCACTAATCAATCTACAGCGGGACAACAAGATAGTCAATCTGTAGAAAGTCAAAATCGACCGCCTTTGTATTATGAGCGACCTGATGGCACACGCAGAATTCAATATTTTTTTCTTGGAGATTTAATTGAAGCCGTGATGGAAATTTTGTATTATAGCCCTGAGACAAACACCGATGGCGACAAAGTAGTTAATAAAGCCAATATGAACTCTAAAGAATTCATGGAAGAAATGAAAATTATGATGGGAAGTTTAAACTACACCAATCCCACGACGGGGCTTACTGCCAATATTCAAATAGCCGACATACCCGTATCCTTTAATTATTTTAATGGGTGGTTTTATGATAATGTAATTAAGAGACAGTTATCTACGTATCCTTTAAAGTCATTTTTACGAGATCTTTGTGCAAAACTTGTTAATAACTTATTATCACCTAAAAGATACGGAGTAATTGCCAGTAGGCGTCCCCTAAGAACTGTCACTCAGTCCGTTTGGGTGGACACCAATTCTGAATTAAATCAATATTGGAAAAAGAACCTTAGCATTCATAAGCCGCGATTTAGTGTAGATAAGTTTTATCGAAGAGCTTCTAAGAAAACAGGGTATATGAGCAAGCCTACTGAATTTATTTATATTTATGTGGTAGGTGGAGAAATGAACAATTTAGCTAATACGGCAAAATTGGCTCGATCCAGTTTTAACCGCCAAAGAAACATTCCTCATTATATTATCGGTAATCAAACCGGCTTATTGCGTAATATTAATTTTTCTCGAACACAGATTCCTTATAAGTTTGAAGCATCTCTATCAGAAGAAGCCTCGTCCATTAGAAAAAATTTGCTTTTTCAAGATAAATATGACGCAAAAATTACTCTTTTGGGCAACGCTATATTTAAGCCGGGAATGTTATTATATGTGGATCCTTTAGGTCTTGGTTTGGGAGAGGGCATAAGAAAGCCCCGAGCAGTAGTTTCTGATTATAGATATAATTTGGGCATCGGCGGCTATTATAGGGTTGTTAGCGTAAACAACGAAATTTCAGCAGAGGGGTTCACTACCTCCTTAGATACCGTAGCTGAACTGGATTTACGTGATATTAAATTCATTTCAGACAAGAGAAACAAATAAAAAAGGGCTCTAGTTACACATATGACACAACGAGATCAGGAATTAACAGACTTCACGCTAGAGGAACTAGAAGAGGAAAGAAGACCTCGTGGTAAAAATGATTTAAGTTCTTTTGCCATGTTTTTTCAACGGAATAAATATAAGGAAGACGTATATCCGAAATTTATAGTGCCGACCCCTTTTGATTTATGGTACGACAAAGATAAGGCTTATTTTGGAAGAGTAAATGAAAAAGGGTTCCCCATTGTCCTAAGAGAGAGATACTTAAAGCAAATTAATTCACCTGAAGATCAGAACACTTGGGCTATGGACTTTGTAGTAGACGCCTTTAACGATTTTCGCGATCATTATGTTTTTTTAAACAAACGAAATGCCGAAGAAAACGTCTTTAAGTTTCTTAATCCTAAAAGAGCCTGGAGGTCGTCCCCTGTATCGTATAACAATTATTTAGATGGAATTTTTGACGATTTTTCAGTCATCTTCTTGGGCAACAATAGAGACAAAGAGATGAAAACATTTAATGACTTTCTTCAATTATTTCTCAAATATATGAGATATTCCGAGGGAAAGTTTCCTATTACCTTTTCTCAGTTCTCTTTATCCCACCTTACCTCTCCTAATTCGTCAGGTTTAATAGTGGAGTTAAGTGATTCCTCGCACGGAAATGATATAAAAAAATATGACGAGTTTATTAGTAATATAAATTTTGAATGTTATGCAAATACCGCTCAACAGTTTGGCTTTAAATTAGATAAAAATTATCCTGGGAGGCTAATAGCTGATGTTAAATCTCCTAAAATGCAAGAATATATGAGTCGTTATCCAAAGCCGCCTGCACCATTTACCTTAACAAAGCCCGAGCCTCCATCTATACCAGCAGCCCCGACGCCACCCGAACAAGAATCGGGACCGTGGAAGGCTGGAGATGTTATAGAGATCTATATTGTGGTTCCAAATGACCCCAAAGAAAAGTTTTTTATACTAACCGATTATACTTTACCAAAAAACCAAGCTTTTCCTGCTGGAAGTCGCTCAATATTATTCCGTACAGAAGATGGAAGAGAGATCGATCAATTAGAGTTTTTAAGAGAATATTTTGAAGGTTATGGGGAGTTGATAAAATATGGATTTAAGATTAACAATCCCAATCCCAACACGGGAATTCAAGACCGTATACCGGGTCAAGTTTCTCTAGAGCCCCGTACTGACAATTCGTATATTCTGGGTGATCTAATTGATTACGAAAAAAACGCCAATCTTGTGAATGTGCCCCTTCCAAATTCAAGAAACTTTGATGTAATGAGTGTTAACCGGATATTTGAAGAGGAATACAAAACCAATGCGGAAGCTGCTGCACATCGTCGAAATTTAAGAAACAGCGGCATCGATTCAACTACTACAAACGCCGCATTAACCCCTCAAGAAATTTTGGGACAACCACTGAGTTATTCTTCTGGGCTATATAAAGTGAGGGAATACGAGGCTGGCGATGCTGGGAAGAGATTTATTGCGGAACTTCCGCGATCAGCCGTGCATGTTAAACCAAGCCCAGCTAGTTCCACTTTGTCAAAAAGAGTCTTAAACTTTTATGATATATCTCGGCGTGGGGTGATATACCAAAAACAGCTTAAGGTGTGGCGAGAAAATAAAGCAAAATTAGAAACAGAACATCAACAAGAGATGGAAAATTATATCTCCCTCAAAGAAAGACACAACCAAGCCGTTGAAGAATTTAACACACTTCCGCGCCTGTCATTTCGAGATCTTACAAAGGCTCGATATAATTTAACTTATCGTGCAGATTTAGAGATGATGAGGGAAATGTTAATGCAATTTTATTACTCGTATGCATCAGCTAAACCTCAAATATTCGTGAAAAAAGCTTTCCAATGCGGTGATAGGAATGTGAGAACCAAAACAACCATTATTGATCGGGAAAAGATTACTAAAACAAAAGTTATGAACAAATATACTGACTCTTTTTGGCTGAAATATTATGTAATGCTAAAAAATTATGAAAAAGCTGTTAGATTGCCCAAGCGAAAATTAAATCAAATAATCTTACAATCACATGAGGTTTATCATAAAAAGGGGCTGGATGAATCATTAAAGTTCATTACTGTGGAGTTTAATAATATTTCTTGACCAGTGTTGATCATTCTGATACAATCTAGATCATGATCTTTCATTCTATAGACATAAAACAAAATTGTAAATCAGTTATTGTGAATAATAATATAATAAATGATCCAGACTATTCTGCATTTAGTGGTTCTTGGGATTATAACATGGATCATAAAAATGATCAAATTCAATATGCAAATTTGTATTTACAGGGAAAATCTATAGATCAAGTGTGCCCTCCACACTTACAAGAACAATGGGAAGCAGTCAAACAAAAACACACCTCTTTTATACAATCTTTTAAGACAGCTAAAGTTAAAGCAGGAGATTATTGCTTTTATGATTTGGTCCCTGAATATTTCCTAATTGAATTTTTTGGAACAAAATGTAAAATTATTGAATATATATTAGACACTTATGAAAAACCCCAAAATTATGACTTTCTCTTAGAGTTGCGCAAAATGATTATGGATATCGAGCAAAATAAATTAAATTTAAATATGTCAGCTTTGCACCCACAAATGCACAAATATAAAGTAAGAAAGTTTTACGAAAAGGTCCAGAAGATCTCCCCTTATGTGGCTTATAATCTTTTTGGAACAATTACTGGGAGACTTACCACTAAAAAAGGGTCGTTTCCTATGTTAACGCTTGATAGGGATTATAGGTCTATGGTGGTCCCCAATAATAACTTTTTTTTGGAGTTGGATTTTAATGGGGCTGAATTGCGATGTTTGTTAGCATTAAGCGGACTAGAGCAGCCAACTGAAGATATTCATGCTTGGAATGTTTCTCACGTCTATAAGAAAACAGTTAGTCGTGAGGAAGCAAAGCGAAGAATTTTCGCATGGCTCTATAATTTAGGCTCTAATGACCTTTTATCTAGTCGTGCCTATGATCGAGAAGCTTTATTGGAAAAATATTTTGATGGAGAGTGCGTACAGACGCCTTTTGGTAGAAAGATTAAGTGTGACAAATTTCATGCAATTAATTTTTTAATCCAAAGTACCAGTTCAGATATCTTTTTACGAAGAGCTATAGCAGTTCATAAGCTATTGAAAAATAAGAAAACAAAAGTCGCAGGACTAATTCACGACAGTATTCTTTTGGATTTTGCTGATGAGGATAAGCATTTATTGCCCGAAATCGTTAAAACATTTCAAGAAACAGATTTTGGAACTTTTAAGGTAAACAAGAGTATTGGATTAACTTTTGGAAACATGTTGGAGATACAATGACAACAGTGATTGGACTAGGAAATGCCGGGTGCAGTATAGCGAACCTCTTATCAGAATATCCTCAATATTCTTGCTATAAATTTGATGCAGGCTTACCTAAAGACAAGCGCACATTTCCCTTAAAAGAATATAAAAAGATTGAAGACTATGAGGAAAAAATGCCCTCCGTGCGCTCTTTTCTGAGGGGAACAGAGGAGGATGTAATTTTTATAATGGCTGGTGGTGGCAAAGTGAGTTCTTGTGCTTTAAAGATTTTAGAAGCTGTGAAGAAGAAGAAAATTACAGTAGTCTATATACAACCTGAATTTTCTTTATTAAGCAAAACACAACTCCAGCTTGAGAAGATGGCATATAATGTGTTACAGCAATATGCTCGCTCGGGATTATTTAAGGAATTAATTATTGTCTCAAACTCCTCCATAGAACAATTGATGGGAGGCTTATCAGTGAAGAACTATTATAAAGAAATTAATCATGCAATTGCGTCCACGCTGCATATGTTAAATGTTTATAGAAATAACAAGCCCCTTTTTAGCACTTTTGATAAAAAACCAGAAGGAGTAAGGATATCTACTATCGGCGCAGTTGACCCCGAATCGGATGAAGAAAAAATGTTTTTTTCTCTTGACAACGTGACGGATATAGAATATCATTACGCTTACGATATAAGTGAAATTGAGACAAACAATAATCTTTTATCAGACTTGAAAACCAAAACTAATAATAAAAAAGAATTGGTTAAGAGAGTTACATACGGTGTTTATGAAACAGACTATAAAGAAAATTATATTTACTGTGTTCAGAGCACTTCAACTATACAAAATTAATATTGGAGGATTGGGATATTTGCCGATCCTACCTTAAGGAGAAAATAATATGGCGTTAGATTTAGCAAAAATGCGAGCCAAGCTTCAACAACTAGAAGATGGCGGCAAATCAAAAAAAGATAGTGTTTTTTGGAAACCATCAGAAGGCGATCAAGAAATTCGGATTGTACCCACAGCCGATGGCGATCCTTTTAAAGTTTTTCACTTCCATTATAATTTGGGAGAAGGTGCAAGAGGGGGAGTTCTTTGTCCCAAGCGACAGTTTGGAGAAGAATGCCCTATTTGTGAATTTGCAAGTGCTCTATGGAAAGAGGAATCTACTGAGAGTAAAAAGATGGCAAAATCACTATTTGTGCGTCAACGTTTTTTCTCGCCGGTAATCGTTCGCGATGAAGAAGATTCTGGAGTTCGTATCTGGGGATATGGAAAAACCATTTATGAACAACTATTGGGACTCGTTCTAAATCCTGATTATGGGGATATTACGGATGTAGATCAAGGTGTCGATCTGACTCTTACTTACACCATCCCCAAAACAAAGGGCGCATTTCCAACTACGGGGCTTGTTCCTAAGCGAAAATCATCTGCTCTCTTGTCTTCCAAGAAGGCAATTGCAGAAGCTATGGAGTCGATCCCCGACATTAATGAGCAGTTTCAACAAAAATCCGCTGCTGATCTCAAAGCCATCTTGGAGACATTTTTGAATCCAACGGTGGGTGCATTAGAAGAGACATCGGTCATCAACAGTGTTGATGCGGCAATTCAAGAATTATCTGCTTAACACCAACTGATAAGATATATACAATATCTAAAGACCACTGTCATGAATTTGATGGTGGTCTTTTTTTTTAAAAATGAAATGAATAAAATAAAAAATAAAACTAGGAGAAAATTATTATATGATAGGAAAAATTTCATCTTCCGATATTGTGAAGATGTTAAACAAAAAAGCGGGTAAAAATATTGCCCACACTCTTGATGCAGAAAACCCGACAGAGGTAAAACAATGGATTCCCACCGGCTCTCGCTACCTGGATTCTATTATTTGTAGGGGAAAATTAGCAGGAATTCCAGTAGGTAAAATTACCGAAATTGCTGGCTTAAGTGCTTCAGGGAAATCTTATATGGCGGCACAAATTGCGGCAAATGCTCAAAAAATGGGAATTAAAGTTCTTTATTTTGATTCCGAAAATGCTCAGGATCCCACCTTTTTAGAGAATTCGGGATGTGATATAACTTCGGAAAACGGCGTAATTTACACTCAGGCACAATGGGTAGAACAAGTTTTAGAAATGATTGAAAACTGTTTGGCAACTGGCGAGAAGTTTCTGTTTATTTGGGATTCCTTGGCGAACACACCATCTAAAGCTGATGTAGAGGGTGATTATAACCCCCAATCTTCTATGGCTGTAAGACCACGGGTCCTGTCTAAGGGATTAGCTAAATTAGTGCAACCCATTGGTGACTCACAGTCTACATTTTTAATTCTTAATCAATTAAAAACCAAAATCACAAGCAACGTTTGGGAAGCAAAGTTGGACCCTTACTTCACTCCAGGCGGCATGGCTGCGATTTACAACTATTCATTAAGAATATGGCTAACTCGATCAAATGCATCCAAATCTTTTGTAGAAGACGACAAAGGTTATCGAATTGGAACCCAAGTTAAGGCAAAGCTTAAAAAATCTCGATATGGGACAGAGGGTCGAACCTGCGATTTTAAGATTATTTGGGGTGATTATGATAAAATTGGCGTTTTGGATGAAGAATCATGGCTAGAACCTATTAAGTCCTCAAATCGATTGACTTCTTCGGGTGCCTGGTTTAAACTAGAGGGGTATGATAAAAAATTTACAGGTTCCCAATTTGCTAATTTAGTGAGAGAAAATGATAAGTTTAAGGAAATCGTGTTGAGCATTATGGACGAAGAAGTTATTCGTAAGTTTGACGCTCGCGAAGTAGAGGCTTCTAATTTTTATGACTTAGACGAAGAGAAGACAGAAAAAAGTAAATAACCGGAGAAAAAATATGAAAAATGTAGTATTGTTCGACATGGACGGCACTTTAACACCTGCTCGTAAGGCAATGAAGCCCAATATGCTCGATGCACTGGCAGATTTAGCAAAAGTGGCGGATATAGGTATTGTTTCTGGGAGCCCTTATGAATATATTAAAGAGCAGTGCAATATAATGTTCGAGGGGTATAACGAGCTTTGGTTACAAGATGTGGTAATTATGCCGTGTAATGGAACTCAGAAATATGTCTGGAAAGATAATAAGTGGCAACAGCATTCTGACTTAGATATGCGGGAATTTATTGGCGACTCGGTTTATCATGAACTGCTTCGTGAATTAATTTTAGAGCAACATACCTGCTCCATTAATAGCCGTTATATGAACTATCCTTTGGTGGGTCACTTTATTTCTTATCGACAGTCTATGGTTAATTGGTGTCCTGTCGGACGTGCTGCAAGTCATGATGATCGCGATCAATTTATAGAAGCTGACTCCATATACAAAATACGGGAAAGCGCACTTCGTAGACTTAAACTAAACAAAAGACTTGGGACATATTTAGAGTTTGCATTGGGGGGACACACCTCTATTGATATCTACCCTCATGGATGGGATAAGACTTATGCACTTAAGCACTATAGCCCCGCCAAGACGATATGGTTTGTAGGAGACCGTTGTTTGCAAGAAGCAGGAAATGACAAACCCCTTTATGATAAAATTAATTCTATTAAGCCTAATTCCGCATTTCAGACGAGTGGTCCCGAACAAACCCTCGATTTAATCAAGGATATTATTAAACAGATCGAATCAGATGGCGCAATATAGCGTCGAATGGACAACTTCTTTTTAGGGAACAAGGAAGCAAAAAATGACAAACAAAGTTTTAATCATCGACGCCATGAATACGTTTATCAGAAACTATGTTATGGACCCTTCTATCGGAGCAGATGGCTTTCCCATTGGGGGAACGAGGGGATTTTTAAAAACACTTCAAAAGCTTATTCGTGAAATAAGCCCCAGCCAAATTGTAGTGGTGTGGGATGGTGGTGGTGGCTCTAAAAAACGTCGCACTTTATTAAAGCAGTATAAGGAGGGGCGCAAACCACTTAAGTTAAATCGAGCGTATGAGGGGTTATCGCCCTTAGAGGAAAGCCAAAACAAATACAACCAAATAAAAAAAACCATTGATTATCTAAATCGGACTCCCGTAATGCAGTTTATGATCGAGGATGTGGAAGCAGATGATGTGATTGCTTATATTTGCAATCTACCTTCTTTGGGCAATAAAATTAAAGTTATTGTATCCTCTGATAAGGACTTTATTCAACTTTGTGATGACACCACTATTCTTTATCGACCAAAGACTAAGGGGCAGAAGGAAATTTTGAATGAAAATCGAGTAGTGGAACAATATAGTATACACCCAACTAATTTTGCTATTGCTCGGGCTATTGATGGAGATAAGTCTGATAATATAGAGGGTGTTCGTGGCGTGGGCTTAAAAACACTGGTTAAGCTTTTCCCAGAATTAGCGGAAAATGAATCACTAACACTAGATTACATATTTGACAAGTGTAAGGCAAATTTTGAAAGCTCCAAGGTGTATCAAGCAATACTGACCGAGAAACAAAAAGTAGAATTAAATTATGGGATTATGCAACTTTATTCTCCCAACATTTCTTATAGTAGCACCAAAGATATCCGCGAAGCTTTTAATAATTATTTTCCTTTATTTAACCATACCGAATTTGTTGCCATGCTGACCAAAGATGGCTTAACCAATTATGATTGGGAAACCATGTTTCAAAAATTTAGATCAATAATTTCACATACTAAAAAAAATGATTGACCTTTAACACGTTATGAGTTATATTTACTCCCATACCCCGAGGTAAAAATGTCCGACAAAACAGTTTCTTTTTCGCATTTTGGAAAATCTTTTCAAGAAGAGCTAGCATTCCTTATTTTAGATGATCGAGAATTTTCTGATAGAATGTTAGAAGTCCTTAACGTAGAGTTTCTAGAGTTCAAATATCTCCAGATTTTTATTGATAAAATCTTTTCTTATAAAAAGAAATATACCACTCACCCCTCATATGAAACTTTAAAGACCATATTAAAATCAGATATTTCTGAACACAATGATGTTTTACAAAAACAATTAAGAAGCTATTATGCTCGTTGTTTGTCTAACGTGGACATTTTGGCAAATGCAGAATATGTAAAAGATAAGGCGCTGGATTTTTGCCGCAAGCAAAAACTACGAGAGGCAATGATTAGGTCCACTTCTCTGCTTAAAAATTCTTCATTTGATGAGATTTCTCAAGTTATTAATGACGCTCTTAAGGCTGGTGCCGAATCCAATCAAGGATATGATTTTCTGGCAGATTTTGAAAAAAGATATGAACTTATTAATAGAGACACCATTTCAACTGGGTGGGACAAAATTGATGATATAATAAATGGCGGCGCAGGAAGAAAAGAACTTGGCGTGGTCATTGCTCCTACAGGATGTGGAAAGTCTATGGTCCTTGTTCATTTGGGGGCACAGGCACTCAAACAGGGGATGAACGTTATTCATTACACTTTTGAACTCGCTGAGACTGTTATTGCCAAACGCTATGATTCGTGTTTAACCGGATTCCCCCTTAACACCTTGGCAGATCACAAGGATGCTATCTGGAAACAAATCAAAGATGTCAAAGGGAAGCTTATCGTAAAGGAATATCCCACGAAAACAGCCTCAACAAGAACCATTAGATCTCATTTAACAAAGCTGGTTCAATCGGGAATTAAGCCCGATATGATTATTGTAGATTATGCCGATCTTATGCGGACAACCATACAAAGAAAGGAAAAGAGGGAAGAACTAGAGTCAATTTATGAAGAATTGCGAGCAATAATGCAGGAATATAATGTGGCGGGTTGGACCGCTTCACAAACAAATAGAACAGGTTTGGAATCAGAAATTATTACAATGCAGTCGATTTCTGAAGCCTTTAATAAGTGTTTTGTGGCTGACTTTATTTTTTCTGTTTCTAGAACAACAGAAGACAAGCAAACAAATGGCGGTAGAATTTATATCGCAAAAAATAGAAACGGACCTGATGGTCTGGTTTATTCAATATTTATGGATACATCCAATGTAGACATTAAGGTCATTGACCAATATAGTAAGGGTCAGAATATAACCCCAGAACTATCTCACGAGGAAAGACAAAAATTTATATTCGATAAATATGTTAAATTTAAAAAGAAAGGGGCAACAGCTTAAATGGATCTACCACAAAAAATCTTATCTGACATAACAGTCTTTATGAAATATGCAAAATATAATAAATCAGAGGGAAGGAGGGAAACGTGGCACGAACTTGTTAAAAGAAACGAGAATATGCATATTGAGAAATTCCCACACCTGCGAGAAGAAATTAACAAAGCCTATAAACTCGTCTATGAGAAAAAAGTTTTACCCTCGATGCGCTCATTACAATTTGGAGGAAAACCAATTGAAATCAGCCCCAATAGGATTTATAATTGTGGATATTTGCCGGTAGATGACTGGAGAGCATTCAACGAGATCTTGTTTTTGTTATTGGGTGGCACCGGAATCGGCTTTTCGGTCCAAAAGCATCATGTTGAAAAACTTCCAGAAATTCGTAAACCACGCCAAGATCGCAAAAGGAGATTTTTGGTGGGAGACTCAATTGAGGGTTGGGCTGATGCCGTTAAGGTCTTGATGCGTTCTTATTTTGAGGGCACTTCCACAATCCAATTTGACTTTTCTGATATTCGACCTAAAGGTGCCAAATTGGTAACTTCAGGGGGAAAAGCCCCCGGTCCTGAACCATTACGAGTTTGTATCAGTCAGATTAAATCTATCTTAAACGAGAAAAATGATGGCGATCAATTGGAGCCAATTGAGGTACACGATATCGTATGCTACATTGCTGATGCAGTTTTGGCGGGAGGCATAAGGCGGGCTGCACTAATTTCCTTGTTTTCTGCCGATGATGAAGAAATGATCGCAAGCAAATCAGGAAATTGGTGGGAAAAAAATCCTCAACGAGCAAGAGCTAATAATTCCGCAGTTTTAGTGCGCCATCGCGTTGATAAGGCATTTTTTATGAAATTGTGGGATCGGATTCAAAATTCAAATTCAGGCGAACCTGGCATTTATTTTACCAATGATAAAGAATGGGGGACTAATCCCTGTTGCGAAATTGGGCTGCGACCTTTTCAATTTTGTAATTTGTGCGAAGTTAATGTCAGTAATGTAGAATCCCAGGTTGATTTAAATGAGCGTGTACGGGCGGCAGCATTTATTGGCACATTGCAGGCTTCCTATACTGATTTTCATTATTTGCGCCCCATTTGGCGTCGGACTACTGAGCGCGAGGCATTATTGGGTGTTGGCTTAACTGGCATTGGGAGTGCAATTGCACAAAACATGAATATGGAAGAAGCAGCGGATATAGCCACTGAAGAAAATGGACGGGTTGCGGCTCTTTTAGGAATTAAAAAAGCCAGCCGTGTAACAACTATTAAGCCCAGTGGCACCTCTTCTTTGGTGTTGGGGTGTTCTAGTGGTATTCATGCGTGGCATGATGAATACTATATTCGTCGAATTCGAGTAGGCAAAAATGAAGATATTTATCACTATTTAGCAATTAATCACCCCGAATTGATTGAAGATGAATATTTTCGCCCACATGATACGGCTGTTATTGCAATTCCCCAAAAAGCCCCCGAGGGTGCTATTTTGCGCCATGAAACCTCTATTGCACTTTTGGAACGTGTGAGATGGTTTTCTGAAAATTGGATTAAGCCGGGACATTCAGCGGGAAACAATACTCATAATATTTCTGCTACAATTTCTGTAAAAGAGGTTGAGTGGGATGATGTAGGTGCATGGATGTGGGATAATCGAAGTTATTATAACGGACTCTCAGTCCTCCCTTATGATGGAGGGACTTACAAGCAGCCACCATTTGAAAGCTGCTCAGAGGTGGAATATGAGACCATGATGAAAGATTTGACCGCTGTTGATTTAACCCAGATTATAGAAGTGGATGATAATACAAATTTTTCAGGAGAAATTGCTTGCGCTGGAGGCGCATGTGAGGTAAAATATGTTTAAGTGCCATTATTGTTAAAATAGTGGTAAAATTTTTATTAAATTTAAGAGGAATTTATGGCAACTATAGCAATAACTGAAGAAAAAAAGAAGCACGTTTTGAAATTAATTAAGTCCTATAAGTCAATTGATTCGGCTATCTTACCGTATCAAGAGCAGCGCAAAGATTTACGTAAAGAATACATTGAAAATGATTGGCTCACCAATGAAGAGATTTCAATGGTAAAAAAAGCATATAATGCAGTTAAGACGCAAGTAGATTTAGATGATCTGTCTTCTTTTGTAGATATCGTTAAAGAAGGGTTTTAAAATGTTATTTACCCCCCTTAACAAGCATCTATTGATCGAGGAGATTGAAATCGAGGAAGATGAGGAGTCTTTAATTGCTCTTCCTGAAGAATATAAACAAAATACGGGCAGTCGTTATGTGATGGTGAGATTTCTATCTTGTGCTGATGATTGTGCTCTAATTTATGACAATTTGTTTAATATAGAAAAAGAAATATTGCTTGCGGTTGATGGAAGTATGATCGAGGAAGTAATTATAGATAATAACTTATTTTTAATAATACACCAGAATCATGTTGTAGGAGTAGTGGAGGGGAGTTAATGAACTTAGAAGAAATAAAAACCATGGTGAAAGAAGAATTAAGCAGAAAAAGGACTTCTGTGCTATTGGCGCATCCTTTAAACGAGGCAAATTTCGGACGAGTTAAAAATCGGATTGAAAACGAAAAAGTTCCCTTTGTCATGATTACTGCGTTTCGAGGTGGTCTCAGTAAGGGAAAAAATCTAGAGCGCCAAAAAGAACTAGAAAGCCGTGTTAGATCAGCAGGTTTTTCATGGACAAAAATGCCTGGGTCCGGGTATGTAGAAGATCCCGAAGAAGAGGGTGGCGAACCTGTTAATGTGAAAGAGAATTCTATTTTAATATGGGACGCTCCCCGAGGCGATCTAAGGCAAAGTAATCAAGATCTTTTTAATTTGGCAATTAGTTTAGCAGGCGACTATGAGCAAGATTCTTTCATCCATGGAAAAGTGGTTGAAGCTGATGACGAAAAAGAAATGTTTATTAAGGCTTATGATAAAGCTGGAAAGCCCATAAATGAACCTTGGGCAGGTCCTTGGCAAAATATTTCCGTAGTCGATGCAGACGACATTTATTGGAGCACTATTGGGAGCAAGAAGGCTAAATTAACTGAGATCTTGGAACTTACTAATGCCCTTAGAGTTAAAAGCCGTGAAGATGCGATGAAAAAACAACACATGTTAGATGCGGTAAAATCGGCTCTTATGAGGCTTGAATGATTGATTCGGTCTATCTTTATAGCGACGGCATCGGAAAAGTAGAATATGTCGAGCATATGGGTAGCGACTTATCTGTTGTTAATTCTGCTCGTGTTTCTTTTGGGAAGCATAAACAATTATTAGACGAAAAAGACGAAAAGCTGATTAATTACCTTATTAAACACCGGCATACGAGCACACTGGAGCATTGTCTAGCCACGTTCAGGTTCAAGGTTCCTTTATTTGTTCGCTCTCAACATCATCGCCATAGAACTTGGAGCTATAATGAAATTAGTAGACGTTATACTGATTATAATTTAGAGTTTTACTCTCCTGATGCATTTCGAACACAACATGTCTCCAATCGCCAAGCTAGTAATGTTGACGAGGTAGTTGACCCCTTTATTTACCCCGATCAGATTATTAATAGTAAATTTACGTGCTCTCAGGCTGTTAAAAAACACCACAAAGATTCGTTAATTCTTTATGAAAGTCTTGTAAAGGCGGGCGTTTGCCGAGAGCAAGCGAGGGGAATACTTCCACAAAATATGTATACGGAATATTATGGAACTTGCAACCTGAACAATTTGCTGAAGTTTGTTGATCTTCGTATTCATGAGGGTGCTCAATGGGAAATCCAGAAAGTTGCAGAGGCAATATTGAAAATAACAAAGGAATTATATCCGATTACAGTAGGTGCATATGAAAAAACAAAAGAAAACTGAAACTCGTCCCTGGGGACAATATGAAATTTTAGAAGATCGAGATTTATATAAATTAAAAGAGATCGTAGTTAATCCGGGTTGCCGTCTTAGTTACCAGTCTCACCACAAAAGAAGCGAAGTGTGGACAATCGTCGCTGGAAATGGTATCGTCACCTTAGAAGACCAGGCGCTTGATGCGTATCCGGGTAGATGCTTTTATATTCCTCGTGAAAGTAAACATCGTGTAGAGTGCAATGGAGATAAACCTTTGGTGTTTGTAGAAGTCCAAGTAGGGGAATATTTTGGCGAAGACGACATTATACGATATGAGGATGATTATGGCAGAGCTTG
>CEUO01093306.1_pt1 | contig 17096 bp, 22 predicted proteins | sample 531391 | NCBI WGS metagenome assembly CEUO01 (sample SAMEA2622799, study PRJEB7988) | marine metagenome | isolation source: saline water (ENVO:00002010), including
ATTTCAAAAGATCCTGAGTCATTAGTTGCTGCTGCTGTCCAAGCATTATTTGACCCGCTTGTAGCACCTTCATAATCTTCTGAAGTACTCCAGTGGACCTTCTTTGGATTTCCACCTGCGCCAAATGCAATCAGGTGTCTCTCCTTCGAGACTAAAATACAAGTGTTCTGTACAGGGGCATAAGTTGCATTAACAAGGGCAGCTTTTGTATTTAGTGGGTCAGCAGCAGAAGGTTTCCAATCCCAGATTCTTCCGTCTGCATCTGAACACGCTATTAAGTCCTCACCCCACATATCGAAAGACCAAACTGCTGCAGTAGTAACAAGGGAAGTTGCAGAGGCAGTATAATCGTCACCGAAGTTCCGGGCTTTTGAGATTGTGATATCTGCCCCACCACCGTTTGCGTCTGTTGTAAGGTTGCTTGCTGCAACTGTAATCTTGGACGCAGTTATAGCAGTTATCCTATGTGATCCTGTAGTTGCATAAGACCTGTTATTTGCAGCAGCAGATCCACCAGTGAATCCACTCACCTGAATCAGGTCACCAACTCCAAAATCTGTTGTAGAGAAACCAGAAGCAGAATCATTAAAACTGTCATCAGTAGTAGACGCAGAAATAGTTGAAGCAGTATAGGTTTTGTAAACTGCTGTTCCGTTATAAGGTCCGCTGCCAAATCCTGTTCCAACTGCAGAAACTTCATTCCCGGCAGTAAGACCCGGTGAAGGTGAATTAGGTGTGATATCAGAAGGTGTGCTTGTTTTACCAGTGTAAACGTAAAGCTTTGAGGCAGTACCTACTGCGATATAGCTATTCCCGCTATTATCCAAGAAAGGAAGCATAGTTCTCCCCTTGCCTGTTATTGCAGAAGAAGTTGTTTTTGTCCAACCTCCTATAGGCTTCAGCTTACCGTTCTTCCACCTGACAAGGTTAGCATCATAGTAACGTCCTTTAGCTTCCCTGACAGATCCGTTCCTGTAAACTCCCGGTTGTAGATTAAGTTCAACGAGCATTAACGAATTAAACCTTCCTTATAAACTGTTTTACCTTTAACCTTTAATGCAGTGAGTTGCTTGTTTCTATTAGAACCGTCTGCCTTAAAGCTAACGTGTACCCAACCTGAATCTGGAATCCCCTTGGTATAGAATTCAAGAAGGACCATATCGTAATCCAAATTACCTGCTATCCAAAAAGCCAAGTCAAAGTTATCCACTGCAGGACATTCAATGTCTCCTGCTTCACCCTTAACGTGCTGTGACTTATCTGAACTCTTGATAGCCCGGTTTAAGTCAAGGCAGCGAAATACCGAATTGCAGTCAACCCTACCGTGCTTATCCCTAACAGGTTGTAGAATGTTGTGAGTTAAGGCACACAGATTAACGAGGGTTTGTTGGTCTTTAACTGAGTTGTCAATTCCAAGTCTTTCTGCAGTTGAAGATTTAGTGAATTCTCTGAGTGAAAAGTTTTTACTAATTATCATCCAAACAGTTCCCTAACTGACTTGAAAGAATTTTCTGGCATTGCATCAACAACTGCATCTAAGGCATGAAGCTGCTCTGCATTTAGGTTTTCTGAAAGTGCTTCCTCTACCTGATCTGCAACTAGAGTTTGTGCTTTGCTTACTACTAAGCTTTTAATTGTGTTGAGTAACATCGCTTCCAACATTATTCTCCTCCTGTTTTAAAGTTGTCTCCTTTAGTTCATCTGATTTATCGGAACCCCACATATACTGTCCTATTTGGGACAGAACAACAGTCAGTGCTCCTACCATTACTTGAGAGAGAGATGCACTTTTATCATCTAACCCCTCAACGTGGTAAAGCAGTGAGTAGATTGTTCCTGCGTAAATTACTAAAATAAAAAGGGCAAGGATTAACCTACCCCAAAATCTGTAGATTTGGATTTTTCCGTTTGTTCCCATTTAGTCAGTCTTTATATCTGATAAATTCTCGCATTGCTTGAGTGTTCTGCTCCAGAGCAATCTTAACTTGAAGAAGTGCATCTGAAGATGCGGTTGCTAAATTAAGGATTCGCTCGTCAGATTCCTCGTCTCTTTTCTGCCAAGCATCTCTTTCACGTTGTGCTGATTTAGTCAGAAACATAATAAAATAAAAACAGCAGAGCACGGTGAATAGCGAGACACCATAACGGTCTATTATTGAAAAAACTTGATCTAATACTCCAGTGTCAGTCATAGGCATTTGATGCGTATTAATGTTAAAAAATTGTTGATCTGCAGGGTTCATTTTCATTACTCTGGTTTTGGATATTTCTTTTTAATTTCTGCACGTTTAGCTTCAATGTCTGCCTTATCATCTGTGTCGTAGAGTGCTACTACAAGTTGCTGAATAGTGGGGTACTCAGCTTGCCTTTTTCTGGCATAGGCTTGGTCACTATGCTCTTTCTCCAACCTTTTTAACTCAGTATCTATTTCTGCTTCTGTAGGAGGAGTTTGTCCTTCATAAAAAGTAAACCCATTTTCTTCAGAACCATAGAATTTATATCCTAGCGAAATTAATGCGTCAATTTTATCAAAAGTCATTTTTGTATTTCAAATATGTTAATTCCGGCTGTCATGTTAGTATGTGGCATCCCGTCATTTCTTAATCGGCAATATACATTTTCATTTGAACCTGTTTGGGTTGCTCCCCTAGCAGAAATTGTTTTATTAGTAAAACTTGCAGGGACAACATAAGTCATTTGCCATACACCCGGAACTTCTTGTGTATTAGTTGATAACCCAGTTAAAAACATTCCACAATGATGATCTGTAGCATCAATCCTAAACCCTACATTTAACAAATAACCGTCAACATTTACTTGTCTTATTGACCCAACATTAACTGATATATGTAAAACATTATTTTGAGTTGCAGTTATTCCTGTAATTGTAAATTCAGTAGAACCATAAGTTATTTCATACCAAGTACTTGCAGTTGAAAATGAAAAAGCGGTATTACTTGTAACAGTAGTAGTTTTATGCCAATGATTTACGATATGTCCGGCTGGAAACGTAGTAGTCGATGCCAGAGTCTTATTTGCTAACGTCTGAGTAGACGTTAGCATACTGGCAATGTCTCTGGCTTTTGTCATTTAGTTACTCCGTTACTGTAGTAATTGTGGATTTTCATTTAATTTTACCATTTCATTCCTGAATGATTCTATTGCTGATCCTGCTTGTCTTGTTTGCTGAGAACCTTCAATAAGCAACATTGGTAGCCAAGAAACTGCACAATTCCATTCTGAAACATCTTGTCCTGTTTGTGGGTTTTTCCCCATTACCTGAATGTAAAATTTGCATTTATGTTCTACACATTTCTTTTTAATCAAGGGGCAAAAATCACTCATTTTCTAATTCAGTTTTTCTAGCAGTATATCTAGAATTAATATCAGATAATGAAATTCCTAAATGTGTTTTAATCTGACTTGATGCAGTTAATTCAGTATTTGCCTTTGTTGGAACAGTCCATTCAATATGTCCTTTTGATCCATCCCATTGCAAAGCCCAAAAGTCATCTGGCAATCCTGACATATCACATCCCTCTACTGCAAATCCGTCTTTATAAATTGCTGTATCTGCTTTAATAACTGTAGTATGTGCCATATTAATCCTTCGTTGCAATGATTACATCAACATACGAAACATCTAAATTGATGCTTCCATGTCCATGTGACCCACCATGAGTCTGAGAAACAGAACCTGTTGATCCGCCAGTTGGGTTTGCACCACTACCTGATGCATCCAAAGTAAACTCAGAACTACCAGATACAGTATGAGTTTGAATATAGTGATTATGATTAGGTAATTCACCTACTGCCAAAGTATGAACAGGAATAGTCTGTGAAGCAAATGCAGTTTCAAATGCTACTGAACCACCACTTCCTACTGATCCAGATACAACCCTTAAAGCTACATCATTTGAACTTGTTACTTTAGTCCATCCTGTAGGTGCGGCAGTTTGTTGAAATAACATTTTTGTTCCAGCCGCAAATCCTTGATTATTTGCTGATTGCATTGTAACAGTACCACCAAAACTCACGTTCCCTGAGAATGTTCCTCCTCCTGAAGCTGAAACAGTATCCCAAATTTTAATAGACTCATAAATATCAATTTTTAGAATATCTCCGTCTGCAGGTGCACTAGCAAGGGTTACAGCAGAATTAGTTTTAGTATAATCATTTGACCCTCCTTCAATTAAAAGGACTCCATTAAGGAACACCCGGCAATAGTCACCCCCTTGACTAGAGACTGTAAAAGCTGTTGTCCCAGTTGAAGTGTCCGTCCCTTGGAGAAACTCATAGGTGGATATTAATGCTCCACCCTCTTCAGCTTGTTTTCCTAGATAAGGCATTTTAAGTTATTTCCATATAGCTAATTATTATATCTAGTGCACTTGCGGTATCACTTTGCGCCTTAATAATGTCACCGTGCTGAAGCACTATCTTGTTTCCCGCCATTATCTCCAAAGAGGACGCATTATTTATAGGTGCATCTTTAATTAAATATGTCGTTTCATTAGCGTTTGATGCTCCAGAGTTTGACACACCTGAACCAACTGGAGAAGTTGAGACTATTTGTACTGAAGCCTTAACTGTGCTTGAACTTGTGTTACTTAGCATTATGCCTAAGACAACTGTAGTAGTTGAACTCTGGACAGTGTATAGTGTCTCGAGTGACGTACTAACATTCGCCTCGTTGGTCATTCTAAATGTATTAGCCATTTACTCCTTTCACCCAAGCGCAACACTAAGAGCAACTATATCATCTAAAGTTGCACTATTATTCCAAGAAGAAGCACTAGCAATATAAGAATCTGCTATTGCAGTTCCTTGCCAAGTACCTGTTCCTATAGTCCCAAGTGTAGTGACGTTAGTGGTTCCCGCCCAAGTAGAGAGAGCAGTATTCTCAACATTATTTAAACTAAGATCTGTCTTTACTTCTGTAGCTGATCTTCCCTCCAACCCGGAAGCAGTAAACTTTGCATAGTCATCATCTGCAACAGAAGCATGATCTATAATAACGTTGTTAGTGTTTGCAATTCCGTTTGTTAGGGAATCCTGTTTAGTTTCTACCTCTGTTTCAAGATCCTGCAGTGCACCCTTAACTGTGTCATTATCACTTATAGTGGAACCTGAAAATGTTCCCAAGTGATCTGCTGCAGCAGATACTCCAGATAATGTAATTAAATGATCAACGTCTAAAGACGCTTTGGTATGATCAGAACTATTAAGCTTTGTTTCTACTGCAGTTTCAACATCTTGAAGAGCACCCTTGATTGTCTCACTGTCAGCAATTGTTGATCCTGAAAAAGTACCTAGATTATCTGAAGCGTCTGTGACTCCTGAAAGCGTAATTAAGTGGTCAACATCTAGAGAAGCTTTAGTGTGTGCTGAAGAGTCTAATTTTGTTCCAAGTTGTGTTACTGTTGCTAGACCTGCTTCTGCTGCTGTCTGATTAATATACTTAGAAGAGGTACTGTCATATGCAATTACTTCATTATCTGCAACTGAGGTAATTGTAACGTCATTCAACTCTGCTAAAGAATCTTCTGTTGCAACCTGTGCATCAACGTATGCAGTTGTAGCGATTTTGGTTGAGTTGTCTGAGGCAGATTGGGTATTTGCTACGCAGTCTGTTAAAGTCTTGTTTGTCAGTGTCTGCGTATTCGTTAAAATTACAGCATTATCAAGAACGTCAAAATTAGCATTCAGCTTTGTGCCCCAAGTCCCTTTACTTCCTGAAACAGCAGGTTTAGTCAGGGATAAATTTGTTGTTGTTGTATCTGACATTAAGTTGCAATTATATAGTTAACGCAGAGGAAAGGCATTGCTCTCTGCTGAAAAGTTAATGCTGTATTTGCAAATCCACCGTCTGATGAAGTCTTAGTCCCTGAATAATCTGTAACGCCTCCTGTAATGCTCAAAGTTGCATCTGCAATAACTCCAGAATTAATAAGATCAGGTTCTCCTCCAGTACTATCAGTTGTTTTAATAGTTGCACTGCCAGTTACTCTTAACAATCTCTCATAATCTCCATTCTTGTGGTTGTGAGTTGCAGGAGAAATTGCAATGTCATCTGCGTGACCGTGACCAATATCAACTGTGTGAGTATGAGTTGGTAAGTTTGCTGATGCAATTGTAAAGGTTTCCTGTCCTCCCCACTCTCCTAGTTCTCTTGCAGTAAGTGCTGACCCCCCGGAAGGTTCTGATCCACCGTCTGCATCAGAAGCAGTATTACCTGTGCCTGTCCCTGTTCCTAAAGGTGTCCTACCCCTGAAGTCTGGCACATTAAAGGTAGTTGAACCGTTACCGTCTCCGAAGCTTGTTCCTATAACATCAAACAGATCATCGTAGACTGTTCTTGAAACTGCTGAACCGTCACAAGGCAGCCAGAAGTATCTTGTTCCACCTGCGTAAGCAATAGATCCTAAATTTTGAATTACAGAAGTTGACACACTGGCATAAAGCTTAATTTCCCCTGCAAGCTGAGTAAGACCTTGCCGGGTAAACTTAGGCATAGTAATTAAATATACAACTGAGGATATTGACTGTGAAGTAAAACCTGCGTCTGTTGTTCCGTCTGCCTTTTTAAGATCTAGTTCAGTATCGGAAACAACATTATCAATTAAAAACTGACCATAGTTTGCAGCATTAGTTGAAGAATTTGCTATGTAGATCCTGTCTCCCGCCACATAGTTTTTAAAACCGTAAGACGTTGAGGTTGTAATATTATTACCTGAGAAAGTTAAAGAGTGAGTAACACCTTTTTGATCTTTCTTGTCAATCTTGGAAAATAAATTTGAGTCCAAATCGTCCAGATCCGAATTTATAAGAGTTCCCCAAGTGTCGTTGGCCCCACCAACTTCAGGCTTAGTTAAATTGTAGTTAGTTGTAAATGTATTAGCCATTACTCCTTCCTCCCTATAATTCTAGTTCTAGCTGCGTAGTACCAAAACGAATATTCATCTTCCCCATACAATGAACCGTCTACTCTCTCTTGAGGGTCATAAGTCAGTGAAGTCCCTGTTTGTCCTGTAAAAGAACTATCTCCAGTGCTGACAGGACTATAAGTAATTGAAGATGCAGTTTGTTCAGTATAAGTTGCACTAGTCGAAGTTTGGTTATTAAACGTTACTGTTGTCTTTGGTTGAACAGTATAAGTTTGAATATCAAGAACAAGAGTCACTTCCAACCACCGTAGTCAAGATTTCTTTTTGCTCTCATTACTATAGTCCCGCTTTCAGTTTGTGATCTTTCGTCACTTATTCTAAGTTCTTCAATTGCCTTGCCTAATAATGCTCCCCACACCCCAATTCTCTCATCGTTCATGAGGAAGGGTTCTGCCTGAACTAAAGTTCCAAAAAGATAAATATCTACCTGATTCGTTAACAGGAAATTATCAGTGTTTGAGGTAGAAAGTGGTGCTATTGTTTTATAATATATTACCTCGATTTCATACGTTGTATCGGGTGCAGGATAGAATTCTAAATCTGCTCCTGTAATAGCAAAATATGTTGGTTTGCCAGTGGAAGAGGATGCAGATTTAAGTTCATCCATTTTAGACAGACTTACCTGCTCTAGCCTAACTATAGGATCAGAGTTAAGCTGAATATTATATAACTCGAGGAGATCAGAGGGTTGTGAGACAAACTGTGTTGAAATATCCGAAGTGCTCCGGGTTAACTGATTCCGAGTTCTTAGCACACGATTAAAGCTTGCCTCGGCTAAAGATATGAATTCTTTTATCTGGTCATCGGAAATGTCGCTTCGATTCAAGTAAGTCTTAACCGCACTAATCAGTGTGCTGTAAGACGTGATCGCCATTACTTCTTACCGTTGCTTTTTTTGCTTCTTGCAATTGCCCGGTTGCAAATCATTCCCATAAGGATAAAGTCTCCTGCTCCTCCGGGGAAGTTCTTGCGTATCTTATTGAATGCTTGAACGTCTGGTTTTCCTTCATCACCAAGGTCCAAGACTTTGTCTATCTGTTCATTGATATAATCTTTTAAGGCTTGTTTCATGATTATCCCTTCATGTTATGAGGTTCGAAAATATTTGTTGTCAGGATCAGAATACCACTTTTTCCACGCATCAGAGTCATTAGCCCAACCTTCTCTCACTGCCCGGTAGTATATTATATTCGGAATCTCTGCTATTGGTCTGAAATTAGATTTCCTGTCTATAGGAACGTGTTCACGTTTTAAGTGACAGTATTTGAGGAGTTTTGAAACATCCTGTTTTTTATTAAATGTTATAGAGTCATCAACCGGGTCAACGTAATATTCACTCATTACGTCTCCCCGGTGATTATAGATGACGCTACTATTTGATGTAGCAGTTAACATAGATTACTGTTATGCGTAAGTCTTGTTAACATCGAACATCCAGCCCATAGCTTTCGCTGAAGACAACATTACGCCAAATTCGCACAGCAAATTTTCTACGTCTGCGTCCCCTTGTTTTGCTAGGGTTTGCCGAGTGAAAGGTCTTAAGAACGCAATGTTCAAATAGTCCCAATCAATGAAGCCCACGTCCACTCCGTTCGTGACAGCCATATGTCGATCTAGCATGACCTTACAGTCCCCGAAGTCTGTTTGGACTAAGGTGACATTGTTGGCGACTGTCTCTGGACTTACAATAATTTGAGAAGCAGCACGACCTGCGAAGTCGCTTATCTCTCTCTTTATTGCACCATTACAAACAACAGTGTCGAGGTTCCCCCCGTTGTCCCAAATGCCGTTTGCTACAGCCATAAATCGTGCTTCTGTCATCACATCAAGTGAACCGGCTGCGGTAGTTGAAGCAGTATGAGCACCAGTTGCAGAAGTTGCAACTACTGTTGCTGCTCCTCCACCTGCTGCATTTCCAATATAAATTGAAGTATCAGTTGAAGCCCACGCAGATCCTGCAGTTCCAAGTCTTCCCATCATATGAGGGAGAGATTCAGTCTGTCTTGCAGTCCCGGAAGAACCCGCAATTGCAGGGTTGTGGGACAAGATTGCTTTTTCTATGTCAATCTTAAGTTGCTTAGACCTCAAGGCCATTTGGTGTGCCATTTCCTGAGATTTTGCGTGTTGTGAAACTGTTTGAAGAGTTCCAGAAACTGTTGCATTTCTCCAAGAAATTTGCGTGTAGTTATTAAGCAGAGTAGTTGCTGTACCCGCATCAAGTTCTGCATCCACCTCGAGAATTTTCGCACCCTCGATATGTTTATTAGTTGATGCACTTGTGGGCAAGGATTCTGTCTGCCACTGAAAAAGTGTATTATGAACATCTCTGCGTCCTGCATTCGATAAAACTGGCGTTTCTTCTGGATCTAGGTTGAAAATCGTTTCCGAAATATCGGCACGAATCGCAGCAGCGTCATAAGTCTCCATGACATCGGTCAAGACAGCCATAGGTTACCTCCTTACATTTAATTTAGGTTATTTTCTTAACATTACTTCGAATGCACTCGCTGCATCCTTTAATTTTCCTGTTTTTCTTAGCTTCAATTGTGCTTTAGTGAGGTCTGACATCTTCTTTCGAGGTGCATTTGCATTCCTGACTGCAGTTGAACTAGCAGGAGTTGCTAAAGCTTTTTGCTTGAGATTAGTTTTTTTGCTTTGCAACTGATCCCACTTATAAGCCTTATACAGCATATTTATTGCTCTCGAATCTGTTACCGAATTCAATTCTTCGTCCGAGTAATTTTGCTGTCTTCCAAAAGCTAATAGTTCTGCTTTTTCCTTATCTGCAGTTGCTCGATCTTTCCACTCAGGGATCAACTCCTCGAGTTTCTGTGCTTCAGAATATAATTTCTTCTGATGCTCAAGCTTATTCTGCTCTGCCAACTGTTGTTGCATTGCAAAAACCTTCTGTTGAGCAGCTTCCCGCTCAGAAGATCTCTCCTGCAACTCTTGTCTCTCAACCAAATATTGCATCGGGTTTTCAGCCTTTAGCTGTTCCCAATACTCCGAAGATTGTTCGACTTCCTCGACTTTTTTTAGATTGTCATATTCATCTTGAAGCTGATTAGCGAGTGATTGAATTGCTCGTAAAGAGTTTCTTTCCTCGTCAATTTGCTTTCGCTGCTCAGATAATTCCTGAGTCTTTTTTGTATAATCCTGCTGTCTAAGGACATAATTTTGAAGTTCATTTTGGTCCACCTCAATAACTTCACCGTTCTCCCCGAAGGGCAGTGCAAATTTTTGGGCTTCAACCTGCTGTTCTTCAACTTCAGTTTCCTCTTCCTCAGTAACTTCTTCCTCAGAAGATTCTTCCTCTTCAGCAGTTAAATGATCAACAGGTTCCTCGGTTTGCTCTGCTTCGAGTTCCTCAGACTCTGTTGCTTCTACTTCTTCAGGTTCGGGTTCTGGTTCCTTACCTGACAATAAATTTGCAAACGCAGTTTCTGCAGCTTGCATTGTTCCCTGGGGTTCTGCTTCACTCATTTTCTTTTAAGTTTTAATTGTGATGCTTCTAGACTCCCCTCGTTCATTATTCTTATAAGTGCTTCCTTCAATTCGTCTAATAACTTAATCCTGTTGTAGTGCAATTCTCTAATATCTTTTTCAAGCGGATCAGTAGAAATAAGTTTCTCAGTAAGAATCTTCCTCAATTCCTCCCAGGAATCATTAAAGATTTCTGCGGTATAGATTCTCTGAGCCTCTTCTGCTCGAGCAATTTTTAAAGTATCACCTGCCATAGAGGTATAATACACTGGAGTTAAAGATAATTTTTTTTACTCCAATAGCGACTGTCTTTCCCTCTGCTCCCTCTGAGCTCCTACTGCCAAAAGACCCGGTGGAACAAGTGCATAATAAGGGAGTCCTTCTTTTGCAGCTTTCATCAGTTTGTCTGTAAGTTTCATAGTCCAGACTTCCTGACCTTTACTTTTTTCTACCCTTTTTTCATATTGCTCATATGCTTCTTCATATAAATCATGAACTTCATGTGGATTTTCCCGCCAACTTGATTCTCCTACTTCAGCTTTTTCCCAGGACAAATCCTTTGCTGCTTCCTCCGCTGCTTCTTTAGTTTCAAATACGTCTTTTAAAACACCGTGTCTATCCCTGACTTCATATCTCAACCTTCCAACATCTTCTACTTTTGGAGGGTCCCCGGGTTCTAATACTGAGATATTTCCCCCGTCCCTAATTCCTGTATTTATAAATGTGTCTGCAAATTTCTCTGCTTCTAATTTATCATCAATAGGTATATTTACTTGGTGTACTTCTCCGTCTTCATAGAAGTTGAGATCATAACCTCCTGCATCATCATTTTTTTCCAACCAACTTTTCTCCCCAGATCCGTGAAGATTAGTCTTTTCAACCTTTACACCGTACTTCTTGCCTATTTTTTTGGCTTGCTCAGTCATAACCTTATCGTAGATAAATTTTCCGTACTCACCTCCTACTTCAAGACCCTTAATGTCTTTTAAAGATCTGTAATCATCACTTACCTGACTTTTCCCAGTGGGGGCAATAATTTCATCTGCAATATCATCTCCGAAAACCTTACGCAGTTCTGCTTCAGAAAAATGAGTCTTTGAATCACCTAACTGAACCTGTCTTGCTGTAGGAGATCCAGTTGTAGCATTTTTATTTTCAAATGCCTGAATCACATATGTATCTTCTAAAAGAGGAGCTTTTTTAAACCGCATACTTCGGACAGGCTTTAACTTGTGATATCTTTTCCCCTGCTGTTGCCCGGTTGTCCAGGCAATAGAATCAAATCCGTTTTCAGCAGCGTACTTAATCATTCTCTTCAAGCCAAGATTAGTCCACTGGTGAGTGTCTGTGACAAAGGGTGCTCTTGGGACTCCTGTCCCTGCAAGTCTATTTTCTAAAGCACCTATTTCCATTGGTAAACCAAATATCCTAGAAGCTTCATCTTGTGGGATACCTAAATATGCACCAAATTGTCCTTCAGGAGTTACATTTATTTGATGAAGTAGATCTTGAACTTCATGACTCGGTCTACGATCAGGTGCCATATTTGGGTCAAACCGAAAATGCGTATGTGCTGCTTTTTCAAGTTCTGCCTGTTTTTCAGCTAATTCCTTTTCTAACTGAGTTCTTAATTTAGGGTCCATTGGCGCAGAAAAGCCTTGATCCAACCCCTTGTGTGCCCAGTCACTCTGCATCTCCTCAATGAACAGCATACTTTCACCTTCAGGAGTAATTCTTTCGTTAAAGCGGATATGTGCCAGGACATTATCTTCAGGATAGTGACCCCCTACATATGTTCCTGCTTCATTTTTTGCATCAGCTACTGCCTGTCTTAATCTTTGATGCTCTGCTTTAAATTCTTCTGGAATATATTGTGCCTTTTTTTCTATAGTTTCCATTTCATACAAAAGTTGTTCTTGGGGAGGCAGAGTATCATAGTACTCCTGTGCTTTATCAACATTTGCAAATTCTACTTTAACATCCCCAGTTTCCCTTGATTTAAGAACAACAATTGGTCTATTAAATTGCTTTTCAAACTCTAAGACTTCCCTTCCTGCTTTTTCCAACTTGGTATTAGGCAGAGTCAATACTAGTTCCCTGTAGTTATCTCCACCGGGAAGCTGAAGTTCACTCCCGTCAAATTTATTCGGAAGAGGTTCCTTCCCAAAAACATCTTTTATAATATAATCTTCCCAACTTTCACCTGCCTCTTCCATTTTTCTAAGTTCTGGAAACTTATCCATTAGTGAACGATAAAAACCTTCATCATTAGTCAACCATAACCGGGTATCATCAAATGTCCCATTAGATGACGCCCAAGCATCTACAACTTCATCAACATATTTACTATCTTGATTAATCTCTGGCCTTTCTCCCCTCATAACTTCCCGGACATCTATCTTGTTTGCCTCAATAAAATCATCAACCACAGATTTTGGAATATTTCCTTTTTCCTTACTCAGGAAGTCAAAAAGTCCTGTCCACTCAAGTTCATCCTTCTTAACTCCTCTTCCTTCCAACTGTTTCAACCACTGTTTACCGGGTAATGCCTCCTGACTTACTTCACTAACTGCTTTCTGGGCAGGAGAAGTAAACAGGGTATTTTTTGCTGTTCTTGCAAGATCAATTGGAAGTGTAGCTGCTGCCCCAAGAACCGGGATAGCAGAAAGACTTGCATCTATAGATTCCAACCCGGACCAGATACTCGGGGAAATTGCATCAATATATTTTCCTTCCTGAAGCAACCCCTTTGCCCTTTCTGTTTCAATACCAGACCTGACTGCAGACCTATAAGGACCAACAACAGGAGTGACATCCTTTGCTAATTCTGTCAGGTGATATGCTGCTTGTTCTGGGGTCCCTGGGAGAGTTGTGTCCCAAACCGGGAGATTAGAAAAGTCCCACCAAGGTAGGGATTTTGGTTTTTGAGGTTGGAGTAATCCAATATCTGTCCGAGTGGACATATCTGAAGGGGGTAAACTGCTAGGGTTAGAATTCTGGATCTGTATTTGCTGTAAGATCCGATCCAAGTTTGAGGTTTCAGTTGTGCCCCCCCTCATTTATTTTCTCCTGTTTAATCTACGTTCTACTTTTCTCAAGGTTGAGTGAACATACTTGTCTGCCTGTTCACCACTCAAACCTTTTTTACTTGCCTGGCGTTTTAATTTAGAATGAAGCTTTTTCGGCATTTTTTAGCCTTTTAATATTTTCCTGATCATTGACCCGCTCAGAAGAATTATCAGGATCAAGATACTCACCAGAACAACAAGGATCACTAACAACCTTGCAGTCGCTACACTGATAATGTCCGTGAACATAAACGTGATAAGTTCTAATTCCGCAAATGTCGCATACCAGAAGTTGAGACATTACGAGTCATTTTTGTTAATTTTTGCTGCTTCAAGTAGACCCTGCTGCCGGATCAACTCACGGTTGGTTTCAATCATTCCCCTGAGTTGTGCAGTGTCAATACTCTGGTTGTACTTGGCACTAAGTTCCTGCAACTTAATCATTGCATCAGTTTCAATCTCAGTAGACTTCAACGTAGCATCAGCTTGCGCCTTATTCTCATCCAACTGCAGTCTCATATGTTCTAATTCAAGCTGCGCCTTGCTCAGTTCGATTTGCATCTGCATTGCTTGCATCTGCATTTCTTCTGGAGAAGGTTTCTCAGGTTCGGGTTGTGGTGGAGGTTCTTTTGAAGGATCTTTAAAATATTCTTCCGAGTTTTTAAATCCACTGAGTTCTGCAATCTTTCTTAGGGTGTTCGAATACTGTTGAATGTTTACCAAGGGGTTATCAGGACCAACAAGTTTTAATATTTCTTCCTGCTTTGCAGCAATCATCTGGAGTGACTGCATTCTCAGGTTTTCATCTCCCCCGCCAAGTGCAACATTTATCATAACGTCATAACCAGTGTCCCAAGCAGCTGGGTTCATAGGAATCCACTCATTTCGGAGCCTGATCATTGTCTCCCGATCCTGATGTTGGACAATTAATTTTAATATTCCCTGATACAAGGGTTTGAGTGCAGTTTCAGCAAAATTCCTTGCAATATATTCCGTCTTCATCTGTGCAGCGCTGAGAGTACCCGAAACCGCTATTGGACTGCTGCTCATAAGACTCTCTGGTGCTAATCCGAGACTTGCCTTGCTTATTCCTGTCCTGTTCTCTGTAATTTCCGAAAAATAATTCAAGATAGGCTGCCCTTGTGCTCCAACGAAAGGAACAGTTAAGGGTTTTACTGCATCTGGACTTCGCATTCGGATCAGTGCCCCAGTTTCGACATTCATAAGGTCCGAAACCGAAACTTGACCGTCAACAAAACTCATTCGTGGGAATATTGAGAGTGAAAGACTATCTAACATTCCTCGCATTATCTGTGTCTTGGTTTTCTGAATGTCCCTGAGTGTATCAAATAATCCAGAACCAATAACATCGTGAGGTTCTCTATAAGGGGTCATATGAACGAAAGGAAACTCATTAACAGGCTCATTCATAATGATTTTGTCAAAATTCGGACCTACTATGCACACTCTCCTGATTTCTGCGTAGTCATCAAGGTCATAGTCGCATTTTATATAAAGTTCGGTGTATAAAAGCTTTTTTGAAGCTTCCTGATATGCGACTGCGCTAACTTCCTTGCCCTGAATTTCTGGTCTTCTTGTGTAATATTCTTTTTGCTCGTCCAAGTCGTAAGTGTCACCTGCATATTCAATAAAATCCTCTTTTTGGTAACCCAAAGCGACAAGATCCGAAACGGTGACCACCCTCCTGTGTGCAATTAAGTCAGTTGACGGATCTCCAAACCCTTTTGATCTCCTGTTGAACAAAATTTCTTCCGGGGGAATACACTCTAACCTGAATTTGCCTTTATTTGACCTGCGTTTTACCTCAACGTCATGAATCATAGGAATTTGCTCTTGAGGCATATCTGTGCCGGAAGCAATAGGTCTTGAATCTATAGAGGCAATTTCAATCTTGTCATCCTGCATAAGAGCAGCAAGTGTGTCATCGTCCAAACCAGTGTAGGAATATCCTTCAACCTCGTTTGCATATTCGTAAAAATATTTTATAAATCCACTTCCAACAATCAAAGAATCTTTCATTGCATCATGAAGCACATTATAAAAATTAGCCTCATTCAGGCAATGTCTAACATAATCAGTAGCTTGGAGTGCAAAAGGAACGTCCTCGGGCTGACGAGGCATAAATTCAAGCACTCTTTCAGTGGAAGTAAATATTTTTAAAAGGGAAGGAAGGATAGCATTTACTGTATCCCGAAGGGTAGAATCCACAAACTGGGAACGTCCCTGTTCTTCGTCACCATATTCACGTTGGTGATAAACGTCAATTGCGTCAGATCTGTGTGGGGCAAGGTGATTTTCTAAAAAATCCTTTGCGTCTTCTAACTGGGATCTGCAATGTGAAAGGAATTCTTCATCATCAAGGTGGTCAACTTCAAGAATAGAAGTTTCTTCACCTTCATCGGTGTAAGTATCTGTCTCTGGCATAGTGAAAAACTTTTACTTACCCCTTCTCTTGGGTGGTCTACCTCTTTTTTTACCGTATGTTCCTTTTCCTTGTGGCATATTCCTCCTGTTTAGTGTTTTTAAAGTGAAACACTATGCTAACAGAAGCTTAACGGTAATTTTTTTTACATTATTCCCTGAATATCCCTGACTAAAGGTTGATTCCAAGAGATTCTATCTCCACCAACCAAAATTGCAGGATTCTCGGCAAAAGTAAGGCAGAAAGCGTCTGCCAAGTCAGGGGATTTCTCACCCCTTTTCCTCATTTCGTCTTTTGACTCAATCAAGTACCTTCCCCGGGAGTCAAATTTGTATCTTGGCGCAGATAACTCTCTTATAAGTTCTGGATCGTCTGGAATTGAGCAGGTTTTCTTCTCAAAAAACTCCCTTGCCTTGTACCAGAGTTCTGCTCTCAGGTTTCCGCACTCATTTACAAGCGCAGAAGACTCAGAAACGTTGATACCCCTAGTGGGTATGATACCAATTTCAGAAATTCGGTCACACAGGCCAGATCCGATTCCGATACTATCGATTAAAAGTATTTTCGGCTGCTCTTCAGGCTTTGTATTCTGGAATTCATTCATGATTTCCCCGGCTAATGACATTAAATCAAGTTTGCGCCAAGTTTTAATCTTTTCTGTAATAACATTACCTTTTCTTTTACAAAGTGCAGACCTATCCCGGCCCATTCGAGCGACATCCAAACCCCAGATTACAGGCGTAGAAGGTGAGGGTTCTATATCCCGGTTAATTGCGGACCTGACTATAGACGGTGTGATAAATCCTAACTCGTCCTCGTCAGCAAATTCGCCCAATACCCTAACTTTGTAGATTGCGCTTTCTTCACCATAATGTCGCATTTCGTTAATATAACTTTGTGAAACCCGGGGGGAATCAAGACATGAAACCTGAAAATTTGTCCACTCGTCTTTAAGCTTGTGAAATGTATCGTAGAAGTATCCACTGTTTTTTGTGGGATTTCCAATTAGACACATTTTTGCGTTCTCCTGAGAAAGTGATCCATATGCACTTTCAAAAATTTTTTCATGCACGGCGGCGGCTTCATCTACAATAAGCAGCACTATCCCTGACTCAGCATGAACACCCTGCAAAGCGTCTGGTTGATCGATCCGGG
>CEUO01014179.1_pt1 | contig 17022 bp, 34 predicted proteins | sample 531391 | NCBI WGS metagenome assembly CEUO01 (sample SAMEA2622799, study PRJEB7988) | marine metagenome | isolation source: saline water (ENVO:00002010), including
AAACGTTGAAGCCGCTCAAGAAATTGGCGTGAAGTCTTATCAAGTCTAGAGGAAAAACAATGAGCTTTGTTACCGATTGCGATTACTGTGGGGAAATCTCTCTGTGTTTTGAGGATAAGGCTGGCGGCACTTGCTGCCACTCATGTGATCGTGAAGATGATCACGAAGATGATCACGAAGATACAATTTTAGAATCAGAATTTTTTAACTTTAACTAGGGGCAAGGTCAAGTCGTCGGTAAAGCGTGTGAGGGTGAGACGACAAGCCTCCAGCCGTACCTGCCGCCTAGTATAATATAACGCCGCTCCCCTTTGGTAAAGTGAAAGCCTAACGTCTGCCACTGGGGTATAAACGCGGCATAACCCCTTACAGCGTAACGACTTACGTTGCCGGGGGCAGCCCCGCGAAGCGTAAACCCTTACCCCACAACGACTTACGTCAGTTTTAAAAACTTTCCAGAATCGTTAAAGAACTGCTTGACAAATAGCCGATATAATGTATAATAGAGGAGTAAGGCAGACGGATGAGGGCCACAGATGCACCCTCTTAACTCCGTATAGGCAATCCGGCCTCAGACGTTGCAACGCTGCGGAGCCGTCTGTCCTTGCTAAAACAACCAGACTGCTTGTCTTGTGAATAGTCAGCGAGTCAGCGAGTCAGCCAAATTTCAAAAAAAACTAAAGAAATCGGTTGACAATGACGATAAATAAAGTATAATAGAAGCATGAAAGAAAGAGTTCACAACATGGAACAAAAACAGTTCGCAAGCATGGCACAGAAACGCCGGTTTGAAGCAGCACAAAGAGAGATTGAGAGAGTGCGAAATGAGCAGAAAGAAACCACAACCAGTTCAGATGCCCAAACGGGAAAGCAACCAAATTGTCGTCAAGGTCGGCAGGGTTAGTATCGGCCACCAAGCCCACATCAGCGGCAGTGGGGTACATGACCACCGGCCTCGACGGCAGCGTACACGCCAAGCGCAGCGTAGCGTATGGCAAAACGAGTCTTAAAGAAAGGATGACATTCTATGTCCATCACATTTGCGAAAGACAAAGAGACAAAGAGCAAAGTTCGATTTTCAGCAACTGGCGACGTGTCCGGGTCTATCTACATTGACAAGGATTCAGAGCTGGCGAAAAGTTCGGAAATCGTTTTGGAAGTTTCGGAAAAGGCTGAAGTTTCTGCTTGACATTGGTCGATAATATAGTATAATGGTAGTATAACCGATTCACAACACTTTAGGAGATTTCAAGAATGAAGATTGAAACCATCATCAATGCTGGTCCTGTTGACAGCGTGTATCTTAGCTCATGGGGAGACGGCGAACTTGAGCTGACAGTAAAGGGCGGTTCTATCAAGGTGGAACTGTCGGAAGAAATCATGAAGCGACTGCATGAACGTCTCGGAGAAAAGCTGACCGGTTTAGCACAAAAGCGACTGGAGCAAGCCAAACAACTAACGGAGGATGAAAACACAAATGATGAGTAATTGTCAAAAGCCGGTTGTTTCAATCGGCACAGAGTTTCCTGCTGGCAAAGTCGTAGCCATCAATAACGACCACGTTTTGATCGACACTGCAAAAGGTGTCAAACAATTTTCTTTTTCACAAGTCGAAAGGTTTATCCATGATGCAAGATCTATATCACAAGCGTAACGGTCGTAAGATCAATGTCCTTTATCCTAGTCGCGGAACTAGGAACAATCTCCGAACTGTAACTGGTGTCAAGCTGCGTAGCTTCACCGGCCCAAATGGTCGAGGGATTACTGTTCAGGAAAGCAATGGTAAAATCCGGTCGCTTTCCGTTTCGAAGTGTGTTGGTTCCCTGTAGGGAACGCCTTTCGTGTTGTGTGAAGAGCCATCCCGACTGAGTAAGCCGGGGTGGCTTCTCTTTTTTACAATTGACGTAAACCCTTGGTATCAAACGACTTAGGGACGGCGGGGCAGCCCCCGGCGACGTAAGTCCTTTGCTGATAACGACTTACGACGAAAGATAAAAAACACGCAGATTGTCTAAAGATTTGCTTGACATTTCGTCGATATAATGTATAATAGGGGAAAGAAACACACCACACACAAGGAAACACATCATGCTGAAGTTCTCAAACGCAAACGCCAAAACCGAAGCCCTCAAACAGGTCGATGAGCTGAAGCCGTTTCTCGATCACAAGCGTAAGATTTACTCGCTCGATTTGCTTTCCGGTTATTCTTGCCCGTTTGCTCATGACTGCCTTTCCAAAGCCGTCGTTTCCGAATCCGGTAAACGCACTATCAAAGATGGTCCGCATACGCAATTCCGCTGCTTCTCCGCATCGCAGGAAGTACAGTATACCAACGTATATAATTCACGCAAGCACAATTTTGATACGTTGCGTGGTTTGCATCTTAACGACATGATTCACGAACTGAATCAGTCTATGCCCGATAATCTCGGCATCTGCCGAATTCACGTTGCTGGCGATTTCTTTAGTTCTGATTATATGTTCGCGTGGATCAATATGGCAATGATGCACACTGACCGATTGTTCTATGCTTACACGAAGTCGCTTCCCTACTGGACAGAATACCGCGAGTACACTGACAATCTGGACAACTTTGTACTGACTGCGAGTTATGGTGGACGCAATGACGACATGATTGCGGAACACGGTTTGCGATCTGCAAAGGTTGTATTCAGTGAAGCCGAAGCGGGCGATCTTGATATCGACCATGACGATTCCCATGCGGCACGACCTAGCTTGAAAAATCAGGATTTCGCGTTGCTGATTCATGGCACACAACCAAAGGGATCGGAAGCATCGGAAGCGTTGAAAGCATTGAAGGGAAAAGGCTCCTATTCCCGCAAAAAGAGATTGACAACGGAGAAACTTATGGTAAAATAGATACAGGAAAGGGACGGAAATGTGGTATACATATTGATTTTGATCGTTGCGACACTAGCATGTTTTTTGAGTTCACACTTTGAAAGGTAGTCAATGAAGAGTTTGGTTTTGTTTTCCTATCGTCAGCCCGTCGAAGGTTCTAAATTCCGTTGGGGCGTGTTGGAGTCCCGGCGTAACACTGAAAAGCAGCCGCTTTCGTGGGATACTATTTGCGGGGCGTATCGTAAATTCGACACTGAATTTAAACGGTCGCGTGACCTTGACACGGTGACAACTACGCAAGGCGTCAAAGCTTTCTACCGCGAGCGTCAAAACTGGGGCGTGAAAATCCCCTTCCTTGGTTCGCTTGTCAAGCCCTTTATAAAATCCTAGCTGGCCACTAGGGGCTACGTTTTACCTTTGGGGTATGCGAGACGTAGTCATAAAAGGCAAACCCCATTTTTATTTTCTCCGTAAGTCCTTGCCTGACAACAACTTACGTCGGGCGGGGCAGCCCCGCGAATCGTAAACCCTTTACGAGTAACGACTTACGCCAATTTCAAAAAAGCGGCAGAATGCGGTAAAGTTTTTGCTTGACAAATGACGATAATAAAGTATAATAAGGGAAAGAAACAATGAGGCGGTGTGGTGGAAAGGTTCACACGCTCAGTGACCAGCGATCTGATGGGAGTGATTACCCCGACAATCGCAACGATGCGGATTAATCAACCGTTGAGTGGTCACAACCGGCTCTAGAGTCGGTTGAATGAGAGATGCGGGTTCGAATCCCGCCACCGTTAGCTTATACTGTAGGTCGAAAGACTGAACAACGAGGCGTCAAATGTCCACGCCTACAACCCCGCAAGGGGAGAGAGTATAAGGGGCAAGTTTTATTCTTGACATTCAGTACACGGATGGTATAATGGCAATAGACAGCAACAAAGTTTTTCAAAAGGCACTTGGAATGAGCAACAAAAAACCGCGAGTGGAAGTTAGTCGAGAAGTTTTGGATCATATTGATCCTGCCAAAAAGGTCCGCGTGTATCGCAATCTCCACAAAGGGTGTCTGAGTGTTCAGCAAGGCGGTCTCGTCAAGTGCCACGCCGACAACGTAGTGTTGCGGGATTTTAAAACAATCGTAAACCCAAAAGGGCAAGAACGAGTCCGAAAAGAGGAAAAAAAGAACGTCCACGCTTTTATTGAAGGGTTTGTGGTTGATGCGAAAGAATCTTGGAAAGGTATGCTTGATTTTAGATGGGGTGAATGTTACTATAACCCCTACGAAACGGACCACTGGACGGACCTTGAAACGGGTCAAGCTGTGGACTGCGGAGAGTATGTGGATATCGCTCCTGATAGTGTTCTGGCCTATAATTATCTATATAGTGCTTCTACTGGATCTTAAAAGCTTGGAGAATTAAAAATGGGACTTGATCAATACGCTTTTGCTCGCAAGGGTGAGCCGCAGGAAATCACGGAGGAGTTCACCTACACCGGTGCGGATGGTGTTCTTTATACGGAACCCCGAACATCCATTGAATATGAGGAGTCCAAGGAAATCGCCTATTGGCGTAAGCATCCTAATCTTCAAGGTTGGATGGAAGCTCTTTGGCGTGAGAGGGGCGGCGAAGGTGAATTCAACTGTGTGGATGTTGAGTTGACGTTTGAGGATCTGGCCGCTCTGGAAATTGATCTGGGCAATCGGGATCTACCCGCCACTCAGGGGTTCTTCTTTGGTGAGAACTCTGACGATTATTACACATGGCAAGATCAAGAGTTTATCCGCCAAGCTCGTCAATACCTTGCGGATGGTTACAAAGTCGTTTATACTTCATGGTGGTAATGATGGACGTATATCTTGTAATGGAATGGGGCGATGACTACCACGGTAGCAATCCGGTGTGTGCCTTCACTGATGAAAACAAAGCGAAAGCATATGCCAGAGATTGCGGAGTGAATCAGGTTCCCACTTGCGGATCAAAAACGTGTGACCACAAATATAGTTATGTGGTTCACAAAATACCAATGAGGAAAGACAATGAAGCAAACAATTGAAGACGCTTTGGTGTTGTTGACGTTTGTCGGAATTTGTATTCTGGCGGGATGCGTTGTTCAGCTTGCGAAGGAAATGATATAAGTCCTTATGTGGTAAAGGTTTAAGGCTGGCGGGGCAGCCCCCGGCGACCTAAGTCGTTGGCGCTAAAGGACTTACGTCAATTATATTTTTCTGATGGGTTTTTCTCAAGTCAGGGCTTGACAATGCCGATATATATTGTATAATGGGGGAGTAATGACAACAAGAAAGGAAAGCGAAATGGAAACGTATCATCTGGAATGTGTCCACTGTGGACAGGAATCGGCCATCGATGCCAAGCCGAGCGACGTGGAATCGTGGGCGGAGGGCGAGCTGATTCAGAACGCGATGCCGTATCTCGACCCCGATCAGCGTGAGATGTTCATCTCTGGCACATGTTCGGCGTGCTGGGATAAGATGTTTTTAGATCCTGCCAAATCCTAATAATTTTCTTGACATTCGCCGTTCATATTGTATAATGGACAGTGTAAGGTTTTTAGTTTCAACGAAAGGTTTTTACGATGCAAGTTCTCTCTACTCAGGTCTCTCAGAAAGTTTCTGACTCTTTCAACTTCACCGTTGACAAGTTCCCGCTAAGTGGACCGGATGGTATGCGTACTCCGTGGTATGCTTTGTTTCGGTCTGACAGCGAATCCGTTGTCGGAAACGGTTCGGTGACGGCGCGATATGTTCCGCACCAAACCGATGACGTTCTCGCGCTTGTCGAATCAGCCGCCGAAGCGTTCGACGGTGAAATTGACGTTGATTGTCATTTCAGGGAAGGACACTATGTGTCCATTCAGCCCACTAAGCACGACCGTTTGAGCGTGTTCGGTGAGCGGGATAATATTTGGCCTCGCGTTATTATCAACGCGGGATACGATGGTAAAGCATTCCGGGCTACTATGGGCTACTACAGGGACGCTTGTAGCAATCTGGCGATGATGACAAAGGTGAGCGGTACAACCGTTTCCATTCGTCACACTTCCGGCTTGCGTTCTCAGATGGATGACCTTATTGCAACGTTCGGAGTCTTGAAGGATTCGTGGGCTACGCTTACGGATGTTATTCAGAATCTGGAATCTCGTGATGTTCAGATGGTCAACTTCCTGAACTCCATCTATCCTGAACCAGCAGCGGACGCAACTCAGCGAGCTGCAACGGTTCACCGTATGCGAACCGAAGCAATCTTCAAACGATTGCAGTCTGAACGGTTCCGCACTGGTCGTCCGGCAATGGATGACGGTTTCACTGTATCCGCTTGGGAAGCGTACAACGCTGTTCAGGGTTATGTTCAGCACGATGCCCAAGCAAAAACCGGTTTCAAATCTGACTTTGACAGAATCCTGCGAGCCTCACGGGACGCTAACGTCCGAAAGGCTGAATCGCTGGTGATGGAACTGGTCGCGTAGTGTTCCTTTCGTTGTTGTTGTAGCCGCTCTACCCTTGTCAAGGGGGTAGGGCGGTTTTTTTTTAAGTTTTCATAATCGACGTAAACCCTTATGGCGTAAGGACTTACGGCGAGCGGGGCCGCCCCCGGCGCCCTAAGTTGTTTCCCTATAAGGACTTATGTCAATTTCTCAGTGCAAATTTCATACCATTCAGAAACAAAGTATTTATGATTGTGTCGTAAGTTATTAACCTGTAAGGATTTAGCTCAAGTCTGGGGTTGCTTTTGGTCGATGTATATGGTATAATGTAAGTTCGTGCTCTGTAAGGATTTAGGACGATTAACTTTTCCTGCCACAAAAATCTGAAATTTTCCCCCAACATTTTGTGAGGTCATCACCCCGACGTTTCACGTTGTCGCTCCCCTTCCGTCCCGACTGGTGGGCATGGTGATAGTCAGCGAAATTGAGGGATTTCATTTTGTCCTTCCCCTTCTTTTTAGACTCGGGGCCATGAAGACAGTCAGCGAATTTGCACAATTTTGTCGTTTCTAATTGTCTCAGACTGCTGGTCTTGATGATAGTCAGCACTTTTTGTTACATTTCGTAGGCACTTATTTTTAAATGCCGACACTTTGTAACTTTGTCTTTCCCCTTCCTTTTAGACTGGCGGGCACAGCGAGAGTCAGCCAAAAAACACAAAAATCTTTAAAGTTTGGGCTTGACTTTGACGATATATAATGTATAATTGATGCAGAGACCATGGGGCTGTAACTCAGAGGTAAGAGTGCCGTTCTTATAAAGCGGTGGTCGTGGGTTCGATTCCCACCAGCCCTACTTATAGATACCTACCATCAATTTGTCCCCAAATGTTGTTAATGATTCTTGTCACCACCCATGTAATAATTGCTTGAGCTATCCACATCCATATAAATGTAGGAATAAAAGTTGCATTGTAGGATGCATAATCAAGTCTTCCTTTGTAATACTGTTTCAACTCTTTTTTCATTTGTTTGGGACTTTTTCTTGACAACGCCCCAAAGTCACCATCATAAGTGTCAAGCCACTCTTGCCCAAGATCAACACATTCTGAAGCTAAACCATACGAACCGTCAGCGTAATTTTTGCTTCCAAAATGTTCCTGTACTTCTCCGAGTATCTTATTTTTGTCTAATTGCATTTTCTTTATCTCTTACGGAAAGGATTTTAGGTACGACAACATTTATCCCACATATAAAGTACACAAAGTCTTTGTCCTTACGGACTTGGAGCAGACTAACAAAAAGTCTTTGTTTTATGCCCCAATAATTGATGTGTCGCAGCCAAACAATCATTTGTCTTAGCTAAACCATCATACAAAATGTAATTAAGTCACATATACACCTTATATTCATAGGAAGTCAGCCATATTGACACTACTCTATTTCAACTTTGTGGCTTTTGCGCCCATTGTAACATCTTTTTGAGGCAACTTTGTGGGATTAAAACCCAATCATTACTTATTGCGGGAACACGAGGTTAGGTGAGACATCTCTGAAAACACTTATTCTTACACTACTAGCATTTTTACAGTACTATATGGTATATTTATATGTGTTGTAGTATTAGTCTAGGTGTATTATGTAGTGTGTAAATTGTCCTAGCCCTGCATTTAAAAAAGAAAAACCAACTTTTATGAACAAAAAGAAAGAAAAAAAACAGTGCATAGATTGTGACAAAAAGACCAGCGATTATTATCCTGTTTCAACCAACAGAGGAACCGTTTACAGGTGTGTTAGCTGTCACGAACAAGCAGTCAGAGTTGCAGCAAGGATGTTGACAACTAGAAATGTGTAATTGTCTAAAGTTTTGACTTGACAATGACGATACGTAGTTTATAATGGAGACATGGCATGGAAGACAAAATACCTTTAGGAGATCAATTTCCTGTAATAGAAGGAGAAGCAATGGGAATCGGAGAGGAAAAACTTCGACACAACATGTCTGCCAGTCAGTTGAGAGTCAGAAAACCGTGGGGTTCGTATACTGATTTTTACAGAACAGATAACGTTGTTTTCAAAACTATTTCTGTCACCCCCAACTCAAGGCTATCCCTGCAATCACATAATGATAGAAATGAATTCTGGGTTGTTGTGAGTGGCGAATGCGTCTGTCAGCTAGATGATGCTGAATTTAAAATGACCGAGGGCGATGTAATTCTTATTCCAAAAACTAGTGTACACCGACTTTGTAACCGAAGCTCGACCATGTGTGTTGTGGCAGAGTTACAATATGGTGCATGTAACGAGGACGACATTATCAGGTACGAAGATGACTACAAACGAGAATGACAATGATCGCATGAGCGTTTATTCTAGGCAAACAGATGAAGAGTATAATCTCTCACTAGAAACTTGGAGACGCAACAACAAAGACATCATGCGAGAAATAAAAAAAGAGGAGAGAAAGATAGCGCGAGACAAATACGGAGTCAAAACAAAAAAATCCTTCGCTTCCAAGATATTAGACTTTTTCCTTTGGAGATAAATATGCCAATCACAAACAAAGAAGCAAGAAACATAAAAGATATAGTAAATTCTTATCTTCCTGAAGATGAAGCAAAGTGTATGTTTGAGGAACTCGTAGAGGAAATAGCAGACACTACAGATAACGATTCTGTAAAACAATCCATACTGATGCTGAATAGCCTGTACTCGCCACGAGGTAATGGATAATGGAAACGGACACTTGGCTCAATTATATAAAAGAGAATCGACTTTTTTTAAAGTTTGCACTTGACAATTACGATAAAGAACCATATAATATACGACAGATTATGGCGGAACGTGGTGTAGAAATGACGCCCGACCAACTAAAAGAACTGATTGAATTAATACGAGACTCTCTCGAAGAGATTTAGCGGGAGTGGCGGAATCGGCAGACGCGCTAGATTTAGGATCTAGTGTCCTTTGGACGTGGGGGTTCAAGTCCCCCTTCCCGCATAACCAACCATATTTAGGAGCTTGACGATGAGTAGAATGAATTGGGGAGAACTTGCGATGGAAATTGACAGAAAAGATGAAAAGGAAGACAGTCGCAGTTTTATTGATTCCACAGTGATGGTATATGACGCAGAAAAGGGCGAATATTATCCCGCCGAACTGGTTGTGTTTGAGGAATCGGATGGTATAATTGATGCAGGAACAATGTTTATCTCAATTAATTCGGAGATTGAAGATGAGTGACTTTATGAAATTAGAAGAGGCAGTGGACATTGTGATGGAATTGGCTACTGATAATGTATTGGATGATAGCATAATCGCAAATGATCCACACTTATCAGACGAACAGGCCCGCCAACAAACCGCAATCGCAACAGTTGAAGATTTTTTTGTTAATAATGTATTTGAGGGACTTGAAGATGAGTAAGACATACGCCATAGATGTGCCAAATGGACATGATGCAGAAGCGGAATGGATTACCTACGATTATTTTGACACCAGAGAGGAAGCAATTAAGTTTGCCAGACACCACTTTGGTGCAGATGAAAACGGTTGTATTTGTTTGCTTAGTGAGATTGAGGATGTTGAAGATGAGTAACACAGTACCAACGCATGAGATGATTAAGAATTTGGCAGATTTTGTTGTTAATAACATGTCATACGAGGAACTCACCCAGTTTGTATACGATGACGTTTATTCTATCATGTTAGAAGATAGTGACGTATTTCATGCAAACCTTTCGCATCATGGATGCGAAGCAGAAGATTTTACCAACGAAAATTATGGAGTTGAAGATGACCACTGTTAAAATTGAGCTACAGTTTAATAGATCAGGCGTTACTAAAGACGATGTTTACGAATACCTGAACGAGTTAATGAGTGACGATAACCTAGACTTCTACTCTATCTCAATACATCAAGACGGAAAACAAAAACAATTTGAATGGGACCACAAAGAATTTTGAAAAGGGAGATTTTGGACGATGAGTAAAAATGTATCCTATGATTTTGGTCTTGACAGTATCATTGTGGTTGACGCTCCAATTGGCACTGATCCAGACACCTTAATCGAACAAGCAAAACAAAAACTCATTGAAAGAATAAGAGAAGGGGATATAACTTTTCGGTTTGAAAATATCTTTGATAGCGAAACAGGAGCGTATAACGAAGATTGGGAAAATTATTCCAGAAATCCTCAAGAAACTCCTTGACAATGACGATACATAGTATATAATGGAAATATGTCAGGCGAGTCGCTCTCGCTTGATAGGAAAGTGACTGAAAATGCCGGAGCAAACCAGTGACGGTAACAGTACACGATTCTCAACTGGACGGGCAAGTGCCATACATGGTTGAGATAGTGGTTAAAGTAGGCGACTGACACAACTGGTGCTGAAATTTGTGGGTAAAATGTAAATCCCACCTTTCCATTTTTTTTTCTAAAAAAACTAAAGTACCCGCTTGACTTCGACGATAACTATGTTATAATCGAGGCATACCAACCAACCAACCATTTTAGGACGATTAGATGAAACTTTACGCAGAAAAACAAGACGTTGCTGTCTGTGGCAACTTTGAGACATCCGACTTCAACGTTGGCGATATCGCATTCATCGTTGATATGTTTGCTGACAAGGTTTACTCTCACAAAGAGCGAGCAGTAATCCGAGAACTATCCTGCAATGCTCACGACTCGCATGTCGAAGCAGGCACTACGCATATTCCGTTCAAGGTTCATCTTCCTACGCAACTAGAACCATACTTCTGTATTCGGGATTTTGGAACCGGACTCACAGACCATGAAGTGCGTAACATTTTTGCTGGTATTGGTATTAGCACCAAGCGAGACAGTAACGAGGTTATTGGCTGTTTCGGTATTGGCAGTCTGTCTCCGTATTCTATGACGGATAGTTTTACCGTTAAAAGTTACCACAATGGGGTTGTGCGTACCTACACCTGTTACCGAGACAATGACCGCAAGCCCGTAGTCTCTTTGCTCACAGAGTCCGAAACCGACGAAGACAACGGTTTGGAAATCAGCTTGAGCGTAGAAGATAGAGTGTGGCAGTTCTCAAACGAAGCGGAGTACGTGTTCAAGTTTTGGGAAGGCACTGTACCGGAAATCAATGACGAAAGTGTTCAAAAGACGATTGACGATACTCGCAACGGTTATATCTTTAAGGGAGAAGATTTCGGCCTGTCTACTTCATGGGGTAGGATGGTGGCACTCATGGGAAACATTGCGTACCAAATTCCTCCAGAGTTGGACGATTTTGGGACCGAGGGGTATCTCAAGTTCGAGTTGGGAGAACTGAGCTTTGACACTGCCCGTGAGAATCTTGCTATGGACGAGAAAACAAAACAGGCTATCAAAGACAAGACAAAAAAAATCAAGGAGAAATTAGCAGAAGAAGCGGGTCAGCAGATTTCGGCACTTCCTACCGCTTTCAAGCGTGCTGTCATGGCGAACAGCCTACAAGCCGGTGCGCTTGGTAGACACATCAAGACAGACCTCGATCAATATCTTCTGCCCGAAACCTCTAAAGAGTTTACATACTTTCAACGAAGTTACAGAAGCACCGACAAAGGTACGTCAACCAGAGTGCCTGTTGGTCAAGACATCCAGTATTACCGTCACAAAGATCGTATGCAGACTCGTATCAGGGAGTATATCAAAGACCACAACAGGATGACAATGGTTATTCTGACCGATGAGCAGGTCAAAGAGTGCTTGATTGATGAAGATGTGCTGTTGGACTTGGACGATCTACCAAAGGTTCACCGACAAAGTTATGCAAATACTGGGAGCAAGGTTAAAACCTTCGTCCTGAACCGAGACTACGCTGGATGGGAGAAGGATCGTAATTGGGGCGAGATCGAGTTGACCATCACCGGAGACGAAATAGTTTACGTCGAGATTAGTCGCTGGGAAGTGCAGGGCGGGGGTGTGGTGTATAGCACTGCGAGGTGCATCAGAAACGTACTTGAACGCCTAGAGAATTGCGGCATCGTTGCGCCGAGGGTCGTTGGTCTCAAAACGGCCTTTCTCAAGACCAAGCAATTTAAGAAGGGCAACTTCATTGATCTATCAGATTATGTCAAACGGGAGTTGAATGATCGCGCTCCAGCGACGTATCAAAAATACGACGACGGACAACTTAGCACACTTAAAAAGTTAAACAAAAATATTAAACACTCCCACATAGAAAGCCTGATTGATCTAGCAGAAGAAAAAACGACCACAGCAACGATAGCTAACTGGTTAACTTCTATTGATGCCCGGAACGGCAAGAATACGAAGATGGTCGTAGACACTACAGTTCAGGACATGATCGACGAATTCTTCGATCAGTACGAGATGCTGTCATTTCTTGGCTCGTGGGAAATTACCAATAAAATTAATGCACGCAAAATCGCAAAATACACCGGAGGAGAGGTCCGCAATGAGAACCATAAGCCCAAAAGTTAAGCCCAGTAAGAAGGAGTCCGACAAGACAAAGAAGCAAAACGTCTCAGAAATTCCGCAGGACGTATTGCACGACTTTGTTGGAAGGGTTCCTTACTTAACACAAATAACGGCGTGCCATCTTTTCGATGGGCATTTTAGAATTAACGCTTGGACCGAGGAATTCTTAGAAAATAGAGTTGTTCCAGAAGTTCATATTGCAAAATCGTATTTCGTATATTATGATGGTAAGACAATAACCGACAAAACCATCCAACCCAAAGTTAAAAAGAAAGGCTTTTTTGATGACTGATTGCAAGAACATTATCATTGAAATGTCGGACGGAATTATCCATGCGGTGTATTGCCCCGACAAGAATTACAACATCCACATTTTGGAAAACGATTCGGCTGAAATGGATGATCTCGGACGAGAATATCTTGAAGATGTTGAAAAAGAAAAGAAAAATCTTGTAGATTGCTATTGACATCTGCCGATACAGAGTGTATAATAGAGACATAAAGCGAGCCATTAACTTAACCCAACAAGAGGAAAAAAAACAGATGCTTACTCACATTAAAGATAACAACAACCACTGGACAGTTATTGTTGACAATCAGTCTTTTCAGTTTGACCACACTCATCCAGAGTATGAGAGTCTTGTTGAATGCGTAAGAACTGGAGACGCAGAGGCGTTCAGTCAGCTTTTGGAAGTTGGAACCGTCGTCGAAAACTGGAGTGAGGGTAATTTTGAATTCCGTGACGGGTTTCTGTATTACGACGACGAGCAGGTAGCAAGTCAGCCAACCGAGCGTATCATTAACATGCTCAAGAACGGTTGGGATCACAAACCAATGCTCTCATACCTAGACCGTCTGTATCAGAATGTCAGCAATCGTGCGGTCACGGAGTCCTACAACTGGTGTTCTCACAAGGGTCTGCCGATTACACCGGATGGTTATCTGGTTGGCTACAAGGGTGTTAGCGTTTACAGTGGCGAAGACACTACAGACAAAATGGGACGACCTCTCCAAGATGGTGACTTGGTTGATAAATATACCGGAAACTCCTTCCGTAACAACATTGCAGATGAGTGCAATATGAACCGCCGTAAAGTTAGCGACGACTGTACTCAGGGTTGTGCTGCTGGTCTTCATGTCGGAACCTACGACTACGCTTCTAGCTGGGCCGGACCCAGCGGCAAGGTCGTTCTTGTTAGATTTGACCCAGCAGATATCGTCAGCGTCCCATCGGACTGTGAGCATCAGAAGATGCGAGTCAGCAAATACACTGTGGTCAGCGTTGCCCGTGAGCAACTCGAAGAAGAAGTTTACACGGAAGACGCATATGACTATTACGAATCGGGAGTAGATTTCTAATCGTGGTTGGTTAGATGGTGGGGGATAGTGTTCGCCCGCGAAAAGTTATCTCAGGATAACCTGCCCCCCTCTTTTTTTTCTGCATGGAGAGTATATGATGTTTTCTTCAGATTCCTACATACCGACGACAGACGCTTACAAAGAGATTCACGAAGCAACATGGGAAATGCAGCAGATAGAGTCAGCAATCGCGTACTATTCAGACCACTATGAGAAATTCAAAGATAGCGTTGAAGATTCTTACGAAATAAATATTCAGATCAACAGATTATATCGAAGCCTCTCCAAACTACGACGCAGGATCGGTTGGCCGCACAAAAACCACATGGAGTAAGTGATTGCCGCCGTAGTCCAATAGGCAGAGACAACGGACTTAAAATCCGTCCAGTATGGGTTCGAGTCCCATCGGTGGTACTCAGGAGTTTATGATGTTTAATTTTTTAGGCAAGAGAAGTACAGAGATGAAGAACAAGCAAGAAAAATGGGACCGTAGATTCCTTGACCTCGCAAAATGTATTTCTTCATGGTCGAAAGATCCCTCAACTAAGGTAGGGGCAGTAATTACTAACGGCATAAAGATTGTATCTCTGGGATATAACGGACTGCCAAAGGGTATTCCAGACCTTCCAGAGATATTAAACAACAGACAAATCAAATACCAGTTTATAATTCACGCTGAGATGAATGCGGTACTCACCGCTCACACAAACCTAGAGGGCTGTACTATCTACACTCACCCATTTCTACCATGTACCCGATGTGGCAGTACTCTAGCTCAGGCTGGAATAACCAGAGTGGTTTCAAAGAAATGTAAGGATGATAGGTGGAAAGATGCTTTAAAAGAGTCCACACATTTTATGAAGATGTGCGGAATGGAGGTTGTCGAATACTAATCTAATCGCTATAAAAGTGTGTAATACTACTACAAGGGTACAAACCTTTAGAAAAGTAGTTAATCATGAAAAGGCAAAAAGTAACCTCGCTGCTCGAACTTTTTTATAGCGATTCTATAGACTCAGACGACGCTTGGAAAGCGTATAGTAACTTTTTACTTATGGTTTCCGACTCCGATAAAGAAACGATGAGCTATCTGCACGATGTCATCGACTATGATTCAGATAGAAGACTTAAACTTAGAAACAGAATGGCAGAAAGGGGTTTTGAACTCACACCTAGTCAGCTAGACCAGTATATTTTCCTACTGTTTTTAGCTATCTACAACCACTCAAACGGTGCGTGTGATGACTATACCTAAAATAACCAAAGAAACCGTACAGTCAGTAACAGTATCAATCGAACACGATCCAGAATTTTTTGATAAATTTTTACTCAAAGTAAGAGAAGATAATCATCTGGTCTTTGAATTGATACAAGTGGTAAAAAAAATTGCCGAAGAGTCTGGAAATCCTGTTATTGCAGAAAGCTATATGAAGGGAATATGCACTGTTTACAAATTAATAGAAAGCCAGATGGAGAGTGAGGAAATGAATCTTTTTTGGGGGGACTGAGGAAAATGGACAGAATTATTGTTGTATCGGGATATTTTAATCCAATCCATGTCGGACACATAGACTACCTACAAGCGGCAAAAAAACTAGGGAATCGCTTAGTTGTAATCGTTAACAACGATCTACAGGTTACAATCAAGGGTAGCCAGCCATTCATGGCTCTAGAAGAAAGACTAACGATAGTATCCGCCCTTGGCGTAGTGGACGATGCTGTACCGTCCATAGATACAGATGGCTCTGTTAAGGCAACCCTGCGATCAATCTGGAATACTTATGTATCCAATAGATGGGTCGAAAAACGTCGTGTAGCCATGACATTTGCTAATGGTGGCGACAGGCATGATGGTAACGTGCCGGAATACGACCTCTGTGAAGAACTTGGTATTTCGCTCGCCTTTAATGTTGGAGGAGAGAAAACCCAATCATCCAGCAATCTTTTAAATAGAATGTCAGATTAATGATTAGAGAATTAGAGGTTACGGACATTGACGAGTATTATATGAAATTGTTATGTCAGCTAAGTGGAAAGGAAAAAGAGTACATCTGGCAGGATATGTGGCCGTTCTGGCTAAAGTATGAAAACAACGACCATCATCAAACTTTTGTATATGAAGACAAAGGACGTGTCATTGGCACAGCCAGTGCGTTAATTGAACACAAGTTTCTACACTACGGTTCTAGTGTTGGTCATATTGAAGATGTTGTTGTGGACAAACACTCCAGACTTTCAGGAGTTGGGAAGGGACTCATTGAAGAGTGCGTCGAGTTTTGCAAAAAGGGAAAATGTTACAAAGTAATCTTAGACTGCTCGAAAGAAAACATCCCATTTTACGAGTCCTGCGGTTTTCAATACTCGGAAAACTGCATGAGAAAGGATCTTATTGATGGCTAGGAATAATGTGAAAACAATAAAACTAACAACAGCCTGCGTAGTAATGATTGTTGGCTCGTATTTTGTTGGATATGGCGCTGCGGAAATGAAAGCGATCAAACAGCGTGTTGATATCGTTAAGCAGAATAGTGAGATCATCGAGTCTCTCTCTGGCGTGGCTATGTCGCAATCCTATGTGACCGATCTACTTTTGAGAGTCAGTCACTATACTGACAATCATGTAAAAGGCAATCATATTTGTATGGAGTGTGAAGGCACTGAATTTGAATTTGACGAAGTTGAGGATGTCGGTGTGGAAGTAGAAGAAACACACAAGCAGATCATGTCCGATCTAAGAGAGATCGAGACCTCGATTGATAGTCTAACATTCGGTAATCTACAACAGATTAGAAAACTAGAAAATATGCTCAAAGCACAACGGGCAAAAATTAAACCTAAAGAGTTAATGGCGATTTGGTACGGAGGTGTTGACTGTGAATAACACTGTTGAGCT
>CEUO01055051.1_pt1 | contig 17007 bp, 23 predicted proteins | sample 531391 | NCBI WGS metagenome assembly CEUO01 (sample SAMEA2622799, study PRJEB7988) | marine metagenome | isolation source: saline water (ENVO:00002010), including
AGGAGAATTTATAAAATGTCAACAAAAGATTGGAAAAACAAAGAACTCAATAGCCTTCTCAATGAAAAGTTCGGCTTCTCAATGAATTTGGATAAATTAAATGAGTCTAAAGAAATTACACACATGTGTGCTCTCAAAGTTACACATAAGAAATCAGGGAAACAAGGACATCCTATCAAACACACTCTTAGTGAGTCTGGTGAAATAAGTCACTACACAGTTGAGTTCGAAGACGTTATCGTTGAAAACATTGCTGTTGAGGACTTGGACATATTAGTTCAAGAAGAGCACTCACACAAAAGAGATGATGAGAAAGATCATGATGAAAATAAAGAAATTGTTTCTGAAGATGAATTAGATGAAGAAGCAAAGCCTGATTTTCTCGATCTTGATAAAGATGGAGACAAAGAAGAATCAATGAAAGATGCTGCTGAAGATGCAAAAGAAATGAAAGAAGAAATGGAAGAAGAGATGGAAGATGAAAAAGAAGAAGCTCCTGAAATTGGAGAATCTGATATCGAGAAAATTCTTGACTCTTTGACTGTTGCACAATTAAGACAGATCTTAGAATCCAAACAATCAGAAGAGAAATAATGAAAAATATTATAGAAATTACATCCATAGAAGAACTACTAGAAATGTCAACATCAGCTGCTGTCTCTGGATATGCAGTTCCTAGTGCTCCTAAAAAGAAAGAGGAAGATTGCATGATGAGAGAAGAAGTCCAAACTGAAGCCCTTCTGAGAAAATACATCAGAAACAAAATTAGAAAACAAATACACGAACAACAAAGAATAGAAGAAGAACAAGAGTTACAATTGAGAATGGTTATCAGATCTTTAATCAAAGAAGCAAAAGAAATGGCTAACCCTCATCCGAACACTGGGATCAATAAATTGCGTGATGCTTTTAGAAAAGCCAAACCAACTTTAAAATCTAAGTACCAACAGTTAACATCAACAAAAGAACAGAGAGATACTTTCACTGCTCACATGTTGAATGCTTTTGTTAGGTTGTTTAATGAGTTGGACGCTTTGCAGGCACAAGGTGAGATAGAATCTGACTTAAGTGATATAGAAGCTGCTGCCGACCAAGAATCAGCAGGAGTCCTTGCAGCTCCTCCAGAAGGTCAAGAATCACAAGATATAGAAAACGAATTAGAAGGTATGTTGGAAGAAGTATTGAAAGAAGTTTACTACGGATTAGAAGAACAAGAAATAGATATCGTATCTGATGAAGAAAAACAATCTGATGAGAAAGCTAAATCCCAAGTGCAAAAAGATTTCGAAAAGAAAAGAGATGCTGAAATGGAGAAGCAAGAATTTGGTGGAGGAATCACTGGAGATACAACTGGTAGAAACCAAGCCTTTGACGCTTTCAGATTGGTTCAGTCTTATTTTTCTGATGCCTATCTTGACTTGGCAAACAAAGACGATCAGAAGATGTATAGAGATTGGTGTCTTTATAATTTAAAATTATTGTTCCAAAGTTTTGAACAGTCTTTACCACAAGCCCCTGAAGAAGTTAACATTGATAGTCCTGAAGGTGTTTGATGTGGCAAAAGAAAAGAAATGAGAATAAGGGTAAATCATACAATTATTCTACGATAAACAAATTAAAAAAAGAAAAGAAGATTGATGAGGTGTTTTTATCTCGGATGTCTTCTTTGACGTTAGAGGAAGTGATAGCAATAAAGTTAGAATCTGCCGCAAGATACATCAACAGAAAATTATACAATTTTCCAATATGGAAGTCTTTGCATAATGTTTGTAGAGAAGCTGTATTAAAATTTGCTTTGTCGTCAACGAGATCTATGTCGGATGCTGCGTCATTGTTAGGTATATCAGTACTAGAATTGAAAAAAAATATAAAAATTTACGGCATAGAGCTTGACAAAGAATAACAAACATGTTATAATATCTACATGAATAACAAAATGGTTTTATTTGACATGGATGGTACTCTAACTCCTCCGAGAAAAGAGTTTGATATAGATCTATTACCTGCCTTAAGGGAATTATCTTTAATTTCTGATATTGGTATTGTAACTGGATCTGATCACACCTATGTTTTGCAACAAATGAGATTGTTGATTGAGAATAGTGAGCTACGTTACAAACTACATATCCTCCCCTGTAATGGCACGAAATATTATCCTCCTCCCCAATCGGCCACTCACAAACATGAACTCGTCTACCAAAAAAATATGAGAGAATATCTTGGCGAGTTTAAGTTCGCTGCCCTAATGCAGCATATTCTTCGGAGACAATCTCAGTTGCACCTTTACAATATGCCCTTAACTGGGCATTTTGTTGATTATAGAGGATCCATGATCAATTGGTGCCCAATAGGAAGAAACGCAAGTGAAGTTGATAGAAAAAAGTTTATAGCATTTGATCAAAAAGATAGATGCTCTTTCCGACAAGAAGAAATAGAAAGCTTTAGAAAATTCCTATACAGAAGTGCTTTAAGCACCAGCATACAAATAAAACTTGGTGGAGAAACTTCTTACGATATATTTCCAATTGGTTGGGATAAAACCTACGCCTTAAATCACTTTGAAGAAAAAGAATGTTGGTTCGTTGGAGATCGTTGCGGTCCTAATGGAAATGATAAAGAGATTTATGATGAATTAAGAAAACAAAATAGATCTTACGAAGTACAAAATTCTAAAGAGACTTTAAAATTATTATATAATGAAATAATACCTAGGATAGCAAATGATAAATAATAGTTTCATAACAACAAAAATAACTCAGTTACTTAATAATGGTTTTGCCTTTAAGGACCATTTAAGCGTAAAAGAGAAAAAAGAAATAGAAAGTAAATTGATCGATTATTACGATCATAAATTTTATGGAGCCTTCATGGAAGACGAAATGATCTACGTTATTGATTCAGATCACAACAGTATTTTAATGATGGAAGTTACAAGAAACTCTATTTACTTTAATCCTTACGAACATCCAGCATTATTTGATGTAATATATTTGACTTTAGAATTCGTAACTAATAACTTTGCTGAAACTGTAGATGAGCCTGATCCGATAGAAGATGAAACTACACAAGACATGCCCGTAAGACCAAAGCCAAACTTTGATATTTTATGAGAGAACAGATATGAAAATTTTTTATTTAAATCGCCTTGAGGATGAATCTGGTATTTCTGGTACCGGAAGAGTTGCTCAAGGTTTTATTTTTGATAACGGCAAGGTTGCCTTAACTTGGTTATCAGAACACCCATCAATAACAATTTATGATAATATTGGTGAAGTTCATGCAATTCATTCACATGATGGAAAAACTGAAATAGAAATGTTACCAGATTATAAAAGAGCCTTTGGAGAATTAAAGGCTTTTATTGAAAACTTCTCCCTAGCAGAAGCATGTCTAGGAAAGATATCCGTAGAATCCGCAGCAGGTAAACTGATAAATAAAAACTAGTTACTTATGTGGAACCTAAATATACTCTCAAGCTTGATGCCGCATGGCAACCAATAGAGATCATATCTGTCTATAGAGGCTTTAATATGGTCTATAAAGGACGTGCGAAGATTGTTGAGGGGTATAACACCGGACCTGCACCAAATCATGTTTATCCGTCTGTTATCGTCCTTAAATCATATGTTTCAAAAAGACGCTTCCAACTAACTTTAAACCGAAAGAACATAATTTGGAGAGACAAAAACATCTGTCAATACTGTGGAGGTAAATTTTCTTACCCAGACCTAACCATGGACCACATAATCCCTCAGTGCAAAGGAGGAGAAGACACTTGGACAAATTTAGTAGCTTGCTGTAAAGGCTGCAATTCAGACAAAGGTTTTAAATCTTTAAAAGAATTTGGAAAAAAACCCTTGACAAATCCGAAAAAACCTGCTATAACTATAAGAGACTACTATCGTAATATTCCTATATTGGATAGTTGGAAAAAATTTATGTAAGGAGATAAAATGAGAGAAAAACCTCTAATTGCTGTGAGTGGTGGTTTCGACCCTGTTCACATCGGTCATATTAGAATGATAAGAGATGCAGCTCGTTATGGTGATGTATTGGTTATATTAAATTCTGATGAATGGCTAAAGAAGAAAAAAGGCTATGTCTTTATGCCTTGGGAAGAACGTGCTGAGATCATGGGAAACATCAAAGGAGTTACAATTGTTTCTTCTGTTGATGATGAAGATGGAACCTCATGTGATGCCTTAAGAAGACACAAACCAGATGCATTTGCAAATGGTGGAGATAGAAAAGAAGAGAATACACCAGAAATGGATGTGTGTGAGGAACTAGGAATACAAATGATGTGGGCTATAGGTGGAAACAATAAACCTCAATCTTCATCATGGCTAGTTAACAAATTAAAGGAGAATAAAAATGAGTGATCAAAAAACATTTTCTGATAAATTGATGGAGTTAACAAAAATACTCCAACAAGCAAATGAAAGCGATAGGCAAAACTTTGGAATGTTATTCATGTCTGCTAATAAACTAGCAGAAAGTGGATTTTCACAAGAACAATTACAACTTATTGCAATTACAGCATATCAATGTCATAAGAATCCAGAATTAAAACAGATGTTTAATCTTTTGATGGGCGTTGCTCAAACACCGCCTGATGATGATTACCAATAATTTATAAACCACAAGCGAGGAGAAATCCTCGCTTTTTTGCTATTTATAGTAACAAAATGTGGAGAATCTTAAATGAACAAGAGAGAGATAATAAAACAATTGATAAAGGATGATACAATAAAATCCTTATATACTTCTGATAATGACAGGAAGTTTTTAAACGAACTTGTTGTTGAGCAATTAGGTGCCGTAGAAAAACAAATAGCAGATGCAAAAAAGAGATTGAGAATTGCTAGAAGAGACTGGAAGGATTCCAAAATAACACTTATGAAATATGAGGAAATTAGAGCTGAAGTCAATGATCTAATAAAATCAGCTGGAGAAAATCCTCCACCTGTACAGCAACCAAAAGAACCAAAACAAATAATAAAAAAAGACACGGAAATTCCTGAATACCAATTTGATGTTGTTACAAAATTAAATCAAATAATGGTTCAAAACCCTGTTTCACTAGAGTTGCTGGCTCAACTAGACATGCAACAACAACAAAATTTTATAAATCTAGCAATAGAAAAGGTAAACCCAGAAGAACCAAAACAATCAATCGATGCAATAAATAAAGAAGTTTTGTATACATATTTGGACCTAGCTAGAAAACAACCTCCTCAAAAGACAAGTTTTCCATTATCTTTCCCCATAGTCCAACAAACAGAACCAGAACCGGCAGTAGATGTTGAGGTGACGGTATTGACTAATCAAGAGAAAGAAGAGATAAAAGAAATAATAATAGATGTTACAGAAGATGATAACAATGAACCTGCTTTACTTGCACTGACAAACAAAGATGTACCTAAAGAAAAGAAAAGAGAGATTGTAAAAGACTTGACATCACAAGCAAAAGGAAAGATATCCCCAGAAACACAAGAAAAAATAAAAGACACAGATATATCAAATGCAATCGTGACTTTAGCAGCAAAAGCACCAAAGAAAGAATCTGAGTTTATAGCAAGAGAATCTTTTGACAAAGCTTATATCGAGCTTGGACAAGCGTTTGATGAATATGAAGAAATATTTACAACGACTCCTTACCTGTCCGAACAGTCAAAAGTATTATTCCAATTAGAAGATGCACTAAAAGGTTTTGAGGAGAAATTAAAATTAGCATCAATAGGAACAGATGCTGGAAAAATAAGACCAGAAGATTTACAAGAAACCAAAGCTGTTGATGAAAAGACTAAGAAATTTATTTTTGATAAACACGAGTCAATGGTAGTTGTGCTTAAAGAACTTATATCAATTGTTAAAAAACTCAACAATGATAATCTCACAACAGTGATGGGTTCTAACATAAGGAAACAAGCTAGGTTAAAAGCCAAAGAACTTATGAAGGAATTGGCGATTGTTAGAAATGCTTTAGGTTCTCTTTCTGCTGAAGATGAGGAGAGAATAACGTTTAAGGAAAATTTAAATGAACAAGAAATGACCCCTTCTGATTATGTAAAAGCAGCACACAAACAAATTGTATCCAACATGACTAAACTTGATAGAATCGCAAGATCAGAAAAAGAAAAACCTAAAGATCAAAGAAATAACTATGCGATAAATAAGCAAAAATTTATAACAACACCGGTCAAGGAAACATTAAAATACATAGATGATATCTCACAATACTTCCCAGTAAAAGCACCATTTGGTAAATCAGGTGGGATAGAAGAAATAAAAAAACAAGTAAACGGGATAGGAAGAGATATCGTAGATATAATTTCTAAAATTAAAAAAGTCGTAAATACTGGAAAATCAACACCTCAGAACATAGAGGTTTTAGACAAATTGATTAAAAAGTCTATGACATTGATAGAGAAATACTTTGATCTTGATATTGATGATCCTGAAATAAGAAAATTAATACCCAAAAAGCCAAACAAATATGCGGTTGCGTTTAACGATGGAGCCTCTACATTAAAAAAACAATTAAGACAGATAGTAAAAAAATACGGTCCACGAGCTAAGAAACTATATACTAATGCAGTCAACAAGGAAGAAGCTTACAAATCCATTTCTAAATTTTTTAAGAAAGTGATTGGTAATAGAATAAAGACTCCTTTGACTCAAGAAGAGTTTATCAAAAGCATTTTAGGTTTAGATAAATAATTCCACACCAAACAACAGGAAATACAATGGCTAAAAAAAACTATGTGATCGATACCTCGGTCTTTTTAACAGATTCTAATTGTCTGTTTAAATTTGATAACAATGATTTGTTCATTGCTTATAAAGTCTTGGAGGAAATTGATAAGCATAAAAAGCGTCAAGACTCTGTTGGCTTCCATGCAAGACAAACAATTAAGAACCTTGATGAATTAAGGTCTCAAGGCTCGCTGAGTAAAGGTATAAGGCTTGGTAAGGGTAAAGGGGTGCTAAAAGTTGAAGAGGCCTCACATGAGCTTCCGGGAGCCCTTTCTATGCAAGTTCCTGATCATCAAATACTTGGAGTTGCTTTAGCTATACAAGAACAATATCCTCGAAGAAAAACCGTAATGGTCTCTCGAGATATAAACATGAGAGTTATTGCGGACGCAATTGGACTAAACTCAGAAGATTATGAAACAGGAAAGGTTGTAGAAGATGCAGAAAAGATATACACTGGTTTCCAAGAGATGTCAATTGATGATGAGATAATAGAAAGATTTTATGGTGATGAAGAAATATATTTTGATGAATTGTTCCAACAAGAACATAAAGTAAAGCTTTATCCAAATCAGTTTCTTATATTGACCTCGCTTGCAAACCCAAAGAAATCTGCTCTTGCAAGGTTTGTTCTTGACGAAAAACCAATTGAGAAAATAAGAGATGATTATAAAGACCTTACAATGGGAATTTTCCCAAGAAACAAAGAACAGAAATTTTCTTATGATTTGTTATTTGACGAGTCAATACCTTTTGTTTCTCTTATTGGCAAAGCTGGTTCTGGAAAAACCCTTATGGCTATAGCTGCTGGAATGGAGCAAACACTCTCTCTTAAAAAGTCTAACAACAAATACAGAAAAATTGTTGTGTCTCGTCCCGTTCAACCTCTTGGCAAAGATATTGGATTCTTGCCCGGAGACATGAAAGAAAAAATGATGCCTTGGTTAATGCCAATTCAGGATAACATGGAGACAATTCTCGGAGAAGATAAATCTTATTTAGATGAATTTATTGAGAGAGGAAAAATAGAAATAGAAGCCCTCACTTATATACGTGGACGCTCAATAAACAATGCATTCATCGTAATCGATGAAGCACAAAACTTAACTGCACATGAAGTTAAAACGATCCTTACTCGTGTTGGTGAAAACACGAAAATTGTACTAACTGGAGATATAGAACAAATTGATAATATTTATACAAATGAAACATCCAATGGTTTAACATACGCTATTGAAAAATTCAAAGCATATGATATTTCAGGACATATAACTTTCTTAAAAGGAGAAAGGTCAAGGTTAGCTACTATATCTTCCAAGATTCTTTGATTTGCAAAAAATTCTATATATTATTTGACATTTGTTTTTGTATGTGTTATACTTATAATACAACTTTTTGGAGAATAAATGAGCTGGTTAGAAGAATCTGTAAAAAGATCAAAAAGATTAAAGGATCATTATATGCTAAAAGGCATTGACATTTTTATCAAAGACCAACTCCCACCGGAAATCGATATAGATTTCGTAATCAGGTACGTGGCTAAAAGATTACCTGATCATGTCCTTAACAACATAGAGATAATTTATGTTGGATTATTTCATGACCTTGTTGATCGTGATGTTAACGCTTTATGGCAAAATGGAGCGATTTATATAACAAATAATCAAGATTCTGAAATGGATATGATAGACGATCTCATACACGAGATTGCTCACTCAAATGAAAAACAATATGAAGGTATCATATATGAAGACGGAAAGCTAGAAAATGAATTTCTAAACAAAAGAAAAGCAATAGCTGCAATTTTAACAGATAAAGGCTATACTCTTCCACCCGGATTTATATATGCTTCTGAATATAGTAAAGACATTGATGATTTTCTTTATGAAAAGGTTACATATGATGTTCTTTGGCACATGATCCCCGGATTATTTCCCTCACCTTATGCAGTAACTTCTGTAAGAGAATATTGGGCAAAAGGTTTTGAGGAATTCTATATGGGTGAACATAACAGTCTTAAAAAGACAGCCCCAATTTTATTTTCCAAGTTGATGCAGATATATAACTTGGAGGATTAATGCATATATCATATTCGGAACTTAAACTATGGGCGGAGTGTGCATGGAAGCACAAACTTGTCTATAAAGATAAAATAAGGAAATTCGTTGGCAATGAATACACGGCTTTTGGTAGAGCTTTGCACTTGCTATGCGAGAATACAATTGAAGAAAAAATACAAGAAGAAGACTACGATGATTTCTTTGAAGTTGCTTTTGAGAAAGAACTAGAGACTTTGATGTCAAAAGATGTGGAATTAGATCAAAATATGACTGATGAGATGATAACTCAAGCTAAAAAGATCGCACCACAAATAATACCAGAGGTTATGAAAACTTTTAGCAAATATGAAGTATTCTCTGTTGAAGAAAGATTATATTTAGAAATACCTGAAGTAAAGGGTGTAAAGTTTAAAGGATTCATTGATTTAGTTCTTAAGACAGATGATGGTAGATATCATATAATTGATTGGAAATCTTGCTCATGGGGTTGGGATGCTAAAAAACGCTCTGATAAATATATAACCTATCAATTAACCTTGTATAAAAAGTTCTTCTGTCTTAAACACAATATTGACCCAAAGTTAGTCGAGACACATTTTGCACTCTTAAAAAGAACTGCAAAGAAAGATAATGTTGAGATTTTTCGTGTAACCTCTGGTCCTAGAAAAGTTAATAATGCTACTGATCTACTTATAAAGGGAGTTAAAACAATTAAGAATGGAGTTCATTTTAAAAATAGAAACTCTTGTTCTTTTTGTGAATTTAGAAACACGGAGCACTGTAAGAGATGACTTATCGACCTTTACCACCTCAAGTAACAATTAAAGAATCAGAAATTCATGGTTTGGGATTGTTTGCAAAGGTGGACATAAAGGAAGATTATGAGATAGGCATCACTCACATACGAGATGATTTCTTCGATGATGGTTATATTAGAACTCCTCTTGGAGGATTTTTCAATCATTCAGAAGTTCCAAATTGTGAATGTTATTCTGAGGGAAGGTTTTTAAAATTAAGAACAATTGCTCCTATTAAAGCTGGTGAAGAATTGACTGTAAAGTATTGGCTTTATGAAATAAAATAAAAAAATAATTAAAAAACCTTGACAACCTTTTTTTTGTGTGTTATAATATAAACTAAAAGAGGTGCAAATTGTCAAAAATAAAAATATTAACACTTTCCGACCACCCTCTATCACCTTCCGGCGTTGGAACTCAAACGAAGTATTTCTGTGAGTCCCTTCTTAAAACCGGAAGGTATTCTATTGTGAGTCTGGGCGGAGCAATGAAACATAGGGATTATCGACCTGTAAATGTTGAACCCTATAACGAAGATTGGAAAATAATTCCAATTGATGGATTTGGAACGAAAGAAATGATTCGCTCCATAATAAGAAATGAAAAAATAGACCTTGTTTGGTTTATGACTGATCCCCGATTCTGGGGATGGTTGTGGGAGATAGAAAATGAAATACGTCCGTTATGTCCAATGGTTTACCATCATGTTTGGGACAATTACCCATATCCTCAGTACAATAGGGACTCTTATTTGTCTAACGACCACATTGTCACTATTTCTAAAGTTACTGACGATATTGTCAAAACAGTAGCACCAGAAGTGGACTCAACATATCTACCTCATTCAGTAGATTCAGAAATTTTTAAGCCTTTGAGCGATGAAGAAGTAGCAGAGATAAAAAGAACATCTCTGGAACCTGAAGATCTCTCAAAGGTTATTTTCTTTTGGAACAACAGAAACGCTAGAAGAAAACAATCTGGATCACTCATATTTTGGTTTAAGGAATGGGTTGATAATAACAACCTTAAAGATAAAGTTCAATTAATAATGCATACAGATCCAACAGACCAACATGGTCAGGATTTAGCTCACATTATTGACCATTTGGGTATTGAGAGAGAAGTATTACTTTCTACTCAAAAGGTACACGCAGCACAACTATCAGCCATTTATAATTTGGCTGACTGTACAATCAACATTTCAGATGCTGAAGGTTTTGGTTTGGCAACCCTTGAGTCGCTCTCATGTGGTACACCAATTATAGCAACCCTTACAGGAGGTCTCCAAGAACAAGTTGGAAACGGTAAACGTTGGTTTGGTGTTGGTATTGAGCCATCTGCTAAGAGTGTTATTGGTTCTCAATCCGTTCCTTATATTTATGAAGACAGAATTAGCAAAAAAGACTTTCATAAAGCACTTTCTAAGATTTACAATATGTCTCCTGACAAAAGAAAGAAATTAGGCTCTGATGGTAGAGCTCATGTTCTTAAAAACTATAATTTCGAAAAACTCCAGCAAAAATGGATTGAGGTTATCGATAAAATAGTTGAGGAAGAAGGTTCTTGGGAAACAAGAAAAAATTACAATGGAATCAGATTTAAGGAGGTAGCATAATGAAAAAGATATTTGTTAGAGGACCAGTCCTCACTCAATCAGGATATGGAGAACAATCAAGATTCGCTCTCCGTGCCTTAAGAAGCAGACCAGATCTGTTTGACGTTTATATACAACCTACTGGCTGGGGAAATTGTGGATGGATTTGGCAAGATACTGAGTTTCGTCGATGGATGGATGAGAAGATAACTGAAACTCAAATCAAACTGCAACAAAAAGAATTGCTACCTGATATCAGCCTACAAGTCACCATACCAAATGAATTCCAAAGACTTGCACCTATCAACATAGGCTATACAGCTGGAATAGAAACTGATCGATGTTCTTTAGAATGGCTACAGAAAGGAAACCAAATGGATAGAATCCTTGTTGTTTCTAATCATTCAAAATCATCTTATGCAGGAACTACACCAAAAGCTACAAATCCAGAAACTGGTGAAGAACTTGTTTATAGACTGGAGACACCTGTTGACGTAGTTTGGGAAAACACTCCAAGAGCCGAACCAGAAGAGATATCTGAATTAAAGCTTGATTATGATAAAAACCTTTTAATGGTCTCTCAATTGGGACCTCGAAAGAACTTCGAAAACACAATTGCTTGTTTTGTAGAAGAATTCATAAATGAAGAAGTTGGATTGATTGTCAAAACCAATTTCGGTGGAAATTCTATTGGAGACTTTAATAAAATAGAAAACCATTTAAAACATGTGCTTTCCAACTTCGAGGATCGCAAATGCAAGGTTTATTTGCTTCATGGGGATCTTACCCCCGGACAACTAACTTGGCTCTATTCCAACCCATCTGTGGTTGGTTTGGTCAATGCTGCTCATGGAGAAGGTTTTGGCCTTCCAATGTTCGAAGCCGCAAGAGAAGCGTTACCAGTTGCAACAATTGCATGGTCTGGTCAATTAGATTTTTTACATGATGATGGTAAAGATTATTTTCATTCAATAGATTATAATCTACAACCAGTTCAACAAAACGCTCGTTGGGCAAATGTTATTGAGCCTGACTCTATGTGGGCATATCCTGATAGAAAATCAATTAGAAGAAAAATGAGAGCATTATTCACTGGAAATAGAGATGATGCAAAAGAGTTACAAAAAATAATACTAAACAAATTTAGTGATGAAGTACTTTATAAATTATTTTGTGAGAAAATAAACAGCGTAGAAGAATCAAATAATAAAGGAGAACAATAATGAAATTATCTGATCAAGCAATGGGTGCTATTATGATGGCACTACAAAAATCCCTTTTAGAACAATCGGACATAGTCCCAGTTCTTAAAAACTTTGAGTTAGAACTCATGGACGACGGAACACTTTTAGTCAAAAATCCTCCAATAGTAAAAGCTCAGGCAAACGTGAGCGTAAAAGATGCCTAGATATGTCTATGCATGTTCTAAGTGCGATGGAGAGTTCCAAACTCGTCATGGAATGAGCGAAACCCTAGAAATTTGTGAATTATGTGAAGAAAAAGGATCTCTTCGTCGTATACCTCAATTGACTTCGATCTCAAAACCACAGTCGGAATCTGCTAAGAGAGTTAAAGAAGCAATTAAAGAGAACAAAGATATATTCAAAGAAATGTACAAGGAAGCGAGTAACCAACATGTTGATTGAGATACCATTAATAATAGCACTAACTGTAAGCTTGAGTGCAAACCTTTTAGGTTTCTACTATATGAGAGATCTATTAGGACGCCTTGGATGGCTTACACAGAACATGATGACTCTTAATGAATTAGTTAAGGGATATGAAAGCCATTTAAAAGCTGTCTACAATTTAGAACAGTTTTATGGTGATGAACAAATAAAAACTTTAGTACAACACACCTCCGATCTTATAGAAGTGTTAGATGATTACATGGAAGTTGGACTAGACGCAGAATTGATAGAAGAGGAAGAGTCGGACACAATAATTGAGGAAAACAATGACGAAAAGACGACGTAAGAGTAAAGGAACAAAAAGATTATACTTTACACAAATACATGAAGATGCAATAGTAGAATATTGCCAAGAACAAACAACATATAAGCGACGATGTGACTTGTATGAACAATTGATACAACCAGCGTTCAATGAAATGGTTGATAAGATAGTTTTTACTTATCGATTCACAACGCTACCGAATATTGAAGAATTAAGAGATGAATGCAAAGTTTGGCTTACAACAATATTGGCCAAATATGATCCAAATCGTGGATCTAAGGCTTTCTCTTATTTTTCTGTTATAACTAAGAACTGGTTTATACATCAAGTCAAGAAGACTTCCAAGAGAGCAAAAAGAGAAGTGGACTTTAATGACGTTGGTAAAGAAGTGTTTGATACTTTGGAAGATGAAACCAAGCTTGCACCAAATGTTATTGAAGAAAGAGAATTCTGGGAGAACTTTTACAAAGAGATTGAATCATGGGATTCTTCTTCAATGGCTGATAACGAATTATTGGTTTATAATGCAATAAGAGAATTGTTTTCTTCAGCTGAAGAGCTAGATATATTAAACAAAAAAGCTATATACCTATACCTTAGAGAACTGACTGGTCTCACAACAAAGCAAATAGTCTCTCAGTTAAACAAAATGAGAAAGAAGTATAGAACATTTAAGAAAAACTGGAATGAAGGTAAAATTTAGCCTAAAACTAATTAAGGTATGTCCAAAAAACTAGATGATATAATAAAAAAAGCATTAGCCAACATCGAAGCAGATCGTTTGGTGACTCGTGATCTTCTTGAAGATGCTATGGGTTATTTAGCGAAAGATGAAGCAAGGCACCGTGATATTGGAATGACGTTAGCTAAATATGTGGAAACCTTGCAAAGGTCAAATGAACAGATGGTGAAGGTTGCAACACTTATCGCCAAAGAAGAAAAGAAAGAAGAAGGAATAACACAAGAAGAAATGGAAGACTTGTTCTCTGCTATTGCGGAGGAAAAAAATGTCAAAGATTAGAAGTATAATTACTCAAGCTTTAGATAATATTTCCGATACAACATCAAGAAACAAATTAAGACAAGATTTGTTATCAGAAGTTATCGAACAAGTCCTCAATGATGATAAAGAGCCTCCTAAAAGAGCAACTGTATTGAGAGTTCATTCACAAAAATCAACAGGTCCTGATTTAAAAGAAGGAAAACAACAATATCTCTCTGCTATATTAAGAATAGAGAAATTACACGACTCAATACCAGATCCTTCCAGAATGATCAAAAACAGCACAGTTAGCGAAGTAAACAAAGCAATTGATTGTCACTTGTTGTGTTTTTCTATTAACCCTATAGATTCAGGTGATTCAAAAGAAAATGCAAGTGTTCTATTAGAAGTTGGTGACATAGTACCTGTCGAGAAGATAGAAGGGGCTTATAGATTTGGAGTACCAACAGGTAAAAACAAAGATTTCGATAAATTTGATCCGTCTCAAGCGTTAGAAGATCAAGAACAAAAAGAAAAGAATGTCAATAGTTTAGCTGAGATGTTTGAAGGATTAGAGCCAACAACTCTAGGAAGTGCAACAAACAGCACAACCGCAGCAGAAAATGCTGTAGCAGCAGCAAGAGCCAATACAGCACTAACAAGTCAAGTTATAGAAAATGGCAGATTACCTGATGAAGTGTTGACTACATTAGAGGGACGAACAGATTATAAAGGCAGACCAGTCAGAGTACTTACACCAATTGCAAGAGATCTTGAGTCAATGATAGAAGCCTTTGAAGCAGAGTTGGGAGTAGAAATGCTTCTCACAGATTCATATAGAACTTACGAGAGGCAGAAATCTTTGTATGATAACCCTAGTATCTCTGCTGCTTATCCCGGAACTTCAAAACACGGTTGGGGACTGGCTATTGATATGAATACAATAACAACCAATGAAGAAGGAGAAGAAGTCAGAGAATTTAATAGCCCATTCTATGAATGGATGTCCAATAATGCAGCTTTTTATGGATTTCACAATCCTGCTTGGGCACAAGAAAGTGGAAGCAACCCCGAAGCACATCATTGGGAATTCATTAGAATTAATGAAATTTTAGAAATTTATAACACATCCGAATCAGAAGCAGAAGGAGAATAGGATGCCAAAATCTTACACACAAAAACAAAAAGATAAAATTCTTGAGCAATACGAGTATGGCGAACTTAATGGCTTGATGAACAGTGTTGTACCTGAAGATGTTGAGGACAATCCAAGCTACATACAAGCCGAGGCTGAGAAAGTATTCAGCAAACAACATCAAAACGCAAGAATAATATTTGGAAAAGATAGAATGGCTGATGTTGCATCAGGCTTTGGAGGAATGGGTAAACCAAACTCAAATGCAATTGACTTAGTGGTTGGTCTAGGATCAAGTTTTGAACCAATTGGCAAAAGAACTTTAGAAAAAAACGACTATCTCAATAAAAACCCTTTTACAGATGCATCAAGGGTGTATATTTCTCAAAGAACAGATTTGGATTCGCACTTTGGTATAACAGAAGGAGAGATATATCCTTTAGACAGATCACAAGGCGTCTCAGGAGCTGCAATGAAAGCAGACATGGTTTTGGTGCTTGGAAGAAGAAACGTTAAAATAAAAGCTGGCCAAAGCCATGGAGAAGCATTCCCAAGAGGAGGCGAGAAAGATGCTCATGGATCAAACTTACCAGATGCTAGAATAGAGATGATTGCAGATGCACCACTTGAACCAATGGTTAGAGGTGAGAAACTTGTTGATTGTATAACTAATATTTATGAACAAATACAAGACAACAGAATAGCATTAATAAAACTTATAGGACACTTGTCTGATATGAACTATGCTCTGATGATACATCAACACCCAATTGCTGGTTTTGCAGCGATCAATTCTGTGGAATTGATTGAGAACTCTTATCAACAAATACCAATGTTATTGGAAGACATGGCTGTAGAACTAAGTAAAAGCTATTCAGCAGCAATTGAGGAACTCAACTGTGTTGTTGTACCAAATAATAAAAAATACATTTTAAGCAAGAATGTATTTACTTCGTAGGAATTAAAATGTCAGAATTTAAAGATTTACAACCAGAAGTGTGTGAGATTCCAGATGATCAGCCACCACAAAAACTATGCCCAACTTGCAAACCAGACCCAAATTATATTGAACCAACTTGGTGGACAACCTCTGAACCTTATTTAAATAAAAAGATTTGTGAATATCAAATTAATATGGTATCCACTAAATCTATAACAGGTGTGTCCGACAACGTTGTACAATATGAAGCTAGGAGATTAGTAAAAAAAGGAATTAGAGAAATCTTAAGAAAATTAGGCAAATTAGAAACAAATGATATAGTTTGTGCGTTTCCTCCTAATAAAAAGAAACAAAAATGTCGTTTATATATTCCACCAAATCTTTTAATAAAATTGGAATTAGAAGAATTAGACAGGGTACAAATAAAAGATAACATAGTTTACAACAAACAAGATCCAGAAGATAGATTTAATCCAGATTCTCTGGAGGTAGCAGCTAAGGTAGCTGATATATATTATGGTGATAACTTTGAGCTTTTTCAAGTTTTAGTATCAGTACCAGCGGAAGCCATCAATGCTGTTCCTCAAAATCCTTTTGACAATGATGATCGTGAGTCTTTGGAAGAAGAAGCAGAGGCAACAGAAGAAATCATACTTGATGGGTACGACTTTAGAGGGAATATAAGAAAAATAAGAGCAGCAATGATGCTGTATAGCAAGTATCAATCTGTATTTTCATATACTCAAGGAATAAAACTGGTACAAGATATCGATTCCAATTATGT
>CEUO01017306.1_pt1 | contig 16975 bp, 35 predicted proteins | sample 531391 | NCBI WGS metagenome assembly CEUO01 (sample SAMEA2622799, study PRJEB7988) | marine metagenome | isolation source: saline water (ENVO:00002010), including
TTACCTACAGTAGATGTAACCTTTCAACTAGACTTAAATGATGCTCCCCCAGAAATAATTAATCCTGAAGTAAATGGGATATTCAACGGGTGGTGTGGTAACTGCTCCCCTATGGAGGATCCAGATGGCAATGGGGTCTGGGAGATAACAATCCCCTTGACTGCTGGGAGTTACTTATGGAAGTTCTCTTCTAATAACTGGGAGTATCAAGAGTTTCCTGACGGAGTTAATGAGTCGGGCTGTTTTATTTTTGATGAGTTTGGTTTCATCAATAGGCAGCTAACGGTTGGAGATGAAGACATTGTTTTGCCTCCGTTCTGCTGGGAGAGCTGCTTGCCATGTGGAGCAGTGCCAGGATGTACAGATCCAGAGGCTTACAACTGGAATCCTTGGGCAAACTTTGATTTAGGCTTTTGTGACCTACCTATAGAAATAGAATGCGAGGAAGGAGAGTCTGCAATTATAGTTACGATAGTACCAGATAGCTATCCTGCTGAAACAGCTTGGGAGCTGTATGATCAAACGAATGCTGAAACTATTTATGAAGTGTTCCCTGGAGAATACAATACTCCCGGCATTCCTGTTCAATCGGCTGTGTGTGCCTCAGTAGGATCAACACTACAGTTTGAGATTACAGATACTTATGGGGATGGATTGAATGCTGCTCAGTTTGGTGGTGTTGATGGAACTGCTGTTGTTGGTTCTTGTGATTCAATCTATTACTTCACTAACCCAATGAATGTTGACTTTGGATATGAAGATGAAATTTTCTTTGAAGTCTTGGCTTGTGCGGGTGATGTTGATATTGAAGGATGTGTTGACTCTGATTACATAGAGTATTCTCCAGATGCTACAATAGATGACGGAAGCTGTTCAACTCTAGTGGTTGAGGGGTGTATGGATGATACGCAGTACAACTATAGTCCAGATGCAAACGTAGAGGAGATGGTAATTGCTTGTGACTTTACCCTGACAATTACTGATGGTGTAGGTGACGGTTGGTTTGGTAGTTGGTTAGGAGTTTATCAAGAAGGATGGCTGTCTCCACAGTATGAGATGAATCCTGATGATGGATTTGAAAAAAGCTACTCTATCCCACTGAACGCTATTGATGAAGCTAAGGTATATTTCTTCGCTAACTCTCAGTCAATAAATACTATTCAGCAGTGTGGGTTTAAGATAACTAATCCTGAAGGTGAGGTTGTTATTGATGTGCCTCAGTTCTTTGTCAATGCCTTCCCTTTTGTGTATGAGTTCCAACCTTATTGCGGAAACACCTGCATACCATTTGCTTACGGATGTATGGATGAGCTTGCGTCTAATTATGTAGCTACAGCTAACACAGACGATGGTAGCTGCTACTACGCACCAGGGTGTACGTCAGCAGGGTACTTAGAGTATTATACTCAAGGCTTTGATGCTGACTATGATGACGGAAGTTGTCAGACCCTAGCAGTATTTGGATGCATTGACTCAACAGCTTTTAACTATGATGCTGAGGCTAATGTAGATAACGGAGGCTGTATTGCTGTAGACTTAGGATGTACTAATCCTTTAGCGTATAACTACGATCCATTTGCGAATGTAGATGACGGAGGATGTATTCCATTCATATATGGATGCACAGATTCCACAATGTTTAACTATGATCCAGAAGCTAATACTGATGATGGAGAGTGTGAGCCTTTTGTGTACGGGTGTATGGATTCAACGATGTTTAACTTTAATCCCTTAGCAAATGCTCAAGATGATTGTATTCCTTTCATTTATGGTTGTACTGACTCTAGCATGTTCAACTACGATCCGTCAGCGAATACAGAAGATTTTAGCTGCATTCCATATATATATGGCTGTACTGATATGGCTGCTCTTAATTACGATCCACTGGCTAATACAGACAATGGTTCGTGCATTGAAGTGGTTGAAGGATGTATGGATCAGTCTGCATGGAACTATGATGTTACGGCTAATGTCGATGTACCTGCTTCTTGCTTATATAGTGCTGATTGTATCACTGGTGCGGGTAATCCTTATTGGCTTAACGACCCCTGCTATGCTTGGGTAATTGAAGTAGATCCTTACTGTTGCGATACCGATTGGGATGAGTCATGCGTTAACCTTTATCAGTACTGTGGAGATAACTATGTTGGAATGGAAGATCAATCATACCTACACTTGAGTATATATCCAAACCCTACAAAAGATATATTGAATGTAAAGTCCACTCTTCCTACAGTATCAAGTGTGTATGACATTACTGGTAAGATATTAATAGATTCAAGTCTTTCTGACAGACTAGACTTATCATCTTATCCTCCAGGTACTTATACAATACAAGTAAAGGTTGGGGAGAGAATTCACTGTGAAAGAATTATCAAGCAATGAGATATATACTAACCATTATAACTTGTTTACTTTTTGTTTCTGCAAGTGGTCAATCCTTAAAGAAGCTAGTTAAGTTCTCTACCTTTTACATTGGGGCAAGTGGTAACAATTCCTTAGCCCCTAGTAATGTCTATGGGGTATCTAATGGTTTAACTACAGATGTAGTAGAGACTCCTTTTGATTATGCTATAACAGCAGGTGTTAGAAAGATAGCTAGGTTTGGTTATGAGAACAGAGCCAATGCTTTTTACGATGGAACTGAGAAGTCTTATTCAGATGCCGCCACTATAGGTAAGATTAAAGGCTTTGAGTTTTTATCTGAGGTAGACTGGAAAAGACAGCAAGGTATATCATTCTTTAATCAAGATCACTTTGTTAGATATGTAGCTAAGAACTGGATAGTTAAGGCTGAGTATCTCCAAGATAACTTTGCAGACGTTAAATACTTCGAGGCTTCACAAAGGTTTAGATTAAATCTAAACAGTAAGCTGAGCCTAAACATAGGAGCTGTTCAGCGTATATCTGAGCCATACGGTTACGATCCTTTAAAGGAATGGTTACTGCCCAACGGACAGATTCATTATACAGCTCTTGCTTTAGAGGAGGGCTACTCTATTGATGTAAATAACCTAGAGTTTTTTTCGCCAGAAGGACAGCTTGTTGCAAACAGTACTGAGGTTTGGGAAGCTGTCGTTGTTCCTCAAATGCTCAGTGATTACGTCAACAGAAAGAGAAGCGAGCTACCTAATCAATGGGTGCATTCACTTGTAGTTGGTTATGATTTATATCATTACACGGATGAGTTCTGGCTACATAGCTGGGGTAATGCTTTGCCTTACCACTTAGATTCAAATGGAGAATACTCTTACAGTGGGTTCAATGATGAGGAGCAATGGATTGATTTTTCAGGAGGTCTTATCTTTGGGAAAAGATTTAACAAAAGTTTAGGTGTTTACCTTGAAGGTAAATACAATAGGTATTGGGACAGACAGTGGTATGACTTTTCAGTTGGTCTTAACTACGTAATACTTTAAGTATGTACGAATACAAGATAACACTAGACAGGGTTGTTGATGGTGATACCATAGATGCTCACATTGATTTAGGCTTCGATATTACAACTAAGAAAAGAATTAGATTTGCTGGTATCAACACGCCTGAATGTAGGACTAGGGACATAGAAGAAAAGCAGAAAGGCTTGGCTGCTAAGGCAAGGTTGACAGAGATATTAAAAAGCGCAAAGGAAATACATTTGGATTCTCATGGAGTAGGTAAGTTCGGAAGAGTTTTAGGACAGCTTCATGTGGAAAGCGAACATTCAATTAGTATGGTTGATGTAAATCAACTATTGATAAACGAGGGTCATGCTGTGGAATATCACGGCGGTAAAAGATAAGAGATGGCGAAAGAGCTCAATGAAGAAACTGGATTTAATGTAAGCATCAAAACGCTTGCTGGTATTGGTGGTGTGATGGCAACTGTTATTAGTATGTGGTTTGTATTGCAAGCTGATATTGCTGAAGCAAAAGAGCTACCTGTTCCTCCTGACCCAGAGGTTACTCGTATGGAGTTTGATATGAAGGATCAGCTAATACGTCAAACAATCCTGACTACACAGGAGGATGTAGGTGAGATCAAGGAGGATATGAAGAGGATCGAAGAGAAAATAGATAAACTTAAATAATAGAATTATGAAAGGTTTGTTACTTAGTTTGCTCTCTTGTTTTGTTTTTTCTGGAGCGCTACTTGTATCGATACCAAAGGTTGATCCCCCCAACCTATCTACAGATGGAATTGTTGTTGTAGAGTTTAACGCATCATTTAATAAACAAAACAGTGTTGACTGGATTGAAAAGCTTAGTGACTGCAAAACTGATAGGGTTGATATAGCCGCCTCACCAGAACTTCAAGTTGAACATAAGATCGTGGTAGTTCCTACCATCATTGTCTTTAATGAGGGCAAGGAGGTGAAGAGATTTCAAGCAAACATCATGATGCAGATTGACGCTAACAAAGATGACGTTCAAGAAGCAGTTGATGAAATTATAATGAGTGATTTCTAAAGACATGAGAGAATCTTTAAGAATTGATTTGAGTAAGGTGGCTTATGCTCTTGTAATAGCTATCGTGTTAATGCTAGGTTCATGCAAAAGAGAGCTTACTATTCCTTACGCTAAGACTAAATCATCAGGCTCCTCACTAGAGGAGCTGTTAGACAGTGATTTCTATTGCTTTAGAGCGCAGTATCCAGATAGCAATACGTATCACTTCAATGTGCCTGTAAATAACGAGTTTCTTGCAGCTTTTAATTCACCTCCATCTGAGTTTGATTTGAATGATGATCAGCATGTAAACACACAGGATGTATTATTAAACCTTAGTGGGTTTGGAAATCCTGAGCCAGCATACCCATCGTTTGCAGATTTTACTCCATTCCAAACTTTTGGTGAGGGAAATACGTGGCTGACATATACAGGATCTGATTCAAACATTAGCTTTGGATGGATGCATCGAACTCCATATGATGAGTCGAACGCTGCTAACTATTCAGGTTACGAGGACATATACACCTGGACTCTAGATGTTGTGACCTTTGAAGATATTATTTACTATTATTTTGTACAAGTATGAGTGAGAAGAAAAAGATTAAGGACAGCAAGATAGGTCAGTGGTTAAAAGACAAAGCTCCTAAAGTATTAGATGTTGTAGGTGACTTGCTTCCAGAGGCGGGCTATCTAGGTGTAGTCAAGAACCTAATAAGCAATGACCCTGACGTATCTCCAGAACAAGAGGCTGAGTTTGAACAGATGGCTTTTGAGTTGGAGGCTGCGGATCGTGCCTCAGCACGTAATAGAGAGGTTGAGCTAGCTAAGGCTACAGGAAACAACGACTGGATGATGATCATCACAGGTATTGTTGGGTTGACCTCATTCTTGTTTACGGTTTATGCTGTGGTATACATCGAGTCTGTTCGTGAGAACGAGCTGTTCATACACTTGATGGGTATGATTGAAGGTGTTGTTATTGGTAACATCTTCGCTTACTATTACGGAGCTTCAGTAAAGAAGAGTGACTAAGCCAGATGCGGTTATTTTTATTTCGCATTTCCAAGGGGCGTAAGACATTGTGCTAGTCCAATAGTTCATAGCTTAATAAACTTTACAAGTTCAAGAGGTATCTGATAAAAGAATTCACCCTTGTGAATGTATTTATTGTGAACCTCTACAGGCTTGAGGTGTTTGATTTTATGGCTCCAGAATGTCGCCGCATGAGTTAGCGGTTCGTTCCATATGTAGAAAAGAGTTTTTCTTAAAAAAAACTTCTCCTTTCGCTGAGGTAATTGAATGGTGTAATACGGAAAGACATCGCCCTTCCAGATCAATTTAACTTCAGTCTCAACCATGAAGGATTGATCATATCTTTCTGCGATTAAGTCTTGAATGTATTTGTTCTCCGGCTCTGATACTTTGAAGCCAAGTAACTCAAGGTGTTTCGTAGAGGCTTTCTTAGCTAGCTGATCATACTTAGCATGCAGCTCATTGCAAAAGGCTTTACGATTTCTCGTACTCTTTGACTGCGTTGATCTCATTCTTAAGAAGAGTTTCATTGTATTTCTGACACATTAAAATGATATGGTCAGTCTCCGCTTTTACTCCTTGCCTATACTTAGTTATCTTGTCTATGATTTTTTCCCAATCTTTCACAGGGTTGCCCCTCAAGTCGTGAATTTCCTCATAAAGCATTGCGGTAGTCCTTTGTATTTCTTCGCAGCATATTGAGTATTGTTTACTCAGCTCTTGATAATTCATCTTTTATTATTTCGATTGTAGCATCAATTTGCTTTCTGTTCTTAGGAATAAACAACATATAGTCATCCATTCCTTTGTCGATCAGATAGCGCAAGAACAGCTTCCACCTGAGAGGGAAGGTGTGCTGTCCATGCACATAACCTTTCGTTTCAATTATAAACTTGTGTTCATGTGAAACAAAATCTGGCGTGTACTTAATTCCTAGTACGGCTTTATTTGTGTTATCAGTCATAACATTCTTGCCTCTAGTCATCTTGTGATACACACTAGGATAGCGGAACCCATCCATTAAATAGAATGTTTCTCCTTCGTAGTTAAACTTTAACTTACTATCCTTTAGCTTATCGAAACAATACGCTTCTAATGCACTCTTTAATTTATGCCCCCCTCTTCTATGACCCTTTGGCTTTTTGGCGCTTTTGTTTTTCTTTGCCATTGGTCTAATTATACTAATTTAATTACATTAATTTGAATCTATATCTAATTGTTTATAAACATTTTTACTGTTAATACAATCAAAAAGTCTAGGGAATGGGCCGTTCATTTCAAAGCTACAACCGTTGGTGCTTAACTTAAAAACGTAAGGCACATCAAGTGGTGTTGGCTCTCCTCCAGTTTCTTGGTTACGAACCTTACGTACATGGAACTCTGTTTCCCGCCTCTTGTCTACATCAGGATGATGAATCTTTCTGTGAAGAGTTATAAAGCAATCTGCTCTATTCACCCACTTGCCTCCGTGTTCCGTATCCGGAGCATCAGGAGCAGCGGGTAAGCCATCATCTCCCTTTAACCTTTGGCTAGCTGTAACTGAATGAGCGTTACACCACACCGCCATATTTAACCGCTGAGAAAAAGTCAAGAACTCTGAGGCTGCTTCGTAGTGGTACTCATGCACAGAAATTCCTCGTGTTGACGATAAGTCTATACGTAATGAATTGTATGGATCAATCAGCATACCATCAATCCTCCTATGCCTTGCTATCTTCTCAGCATAAAGCATCATCTCCATATAGCTTAGCGTCTTGTGATTATCAATAATAACAAAGTGATCAGAAATCCACCTCATCATATCTGTAATCTCACTCTCACTTAACTCTTCGACAGTCCTACCACAAGCAAACTGCATCAGCTTCATTTTAATGCTTGCTGAATTATTTTCAGAGCTATATATCACCCACTTCCAATCATGGTTTATTGCTGATGATACAATCATGTAAAGCATAAAGGTTGTCTTGCCTATGGAGCTATGTCCATTGATCATAACAAACTCACGTTTGAAATTGAAGTTGTTGTCTAGAATCTGATTGCCAGTTGTAAGTCCAACGTCAAGCTCACCATTCTTGTATTTCAAAATCCATCCAAGGTCATCACTATCGCTACTCATAAATGACATGTCCCCATCAGACAAGAGCAGATCTCTTCGCACTTGATCTTCTGTATGAACTGTTTCAGATATAGGCGCTTTCTTGCCTCGCTCTATTCCATCACGTATAGTAGTAGAGGCTGAGTCAATGCTGTCAATATCCCTTCTAGATATTTCTCGCTTCAAGACTCTAATAGCTTCCTCTTCTTCAATCCTGCCCGCACTAATGTAACCACCCATCAAGACAGAGGCTTTAAGTAAAGCGCTATGCTTCTCTCCTTCGAGAGCCATGCGTATCATTCGTGCAGCTAGGTTGAGCTTAGTGTAGTCAGTATCAACTTTTATTATAGCTACTTGCTCAACAGCATCCCCGAACACCATCTTGCCAAACTTGTCCGAGTTTTCTTTTATGACTGCTGACGGATCGTATGATTCATAGCAAGCTCTGCTTTCATTTGCACCACTAGTATCTACTTCAAGTCCATATTGACTTTCGAAATACTCACATAAAGCTCTAAAATGATCCCTATGTTTTTCAGGGTTGGTGACTTCTACTAAAGCCTTAAGCCCATCACCTGACGGCGATACCCAGCAAGCCTTAACGTATGGGTCTGAGGCTAAAATCTTTTTAGATTCTGTTACGCTGATGTGGTCAAAGTCTAGTACGATTAAACCGCTATGCTGTAGGATAGCGTCATCCTTTCTCTCTTTAAACTTCCCACTAAAAAGTACTACGGGTAAGTCTTGCTTCTTAGACTTATCGCCTTTCCTTATTTTAGTTATGACATCTTTCTGATCTCCATTCTTAATTCTTTGAAGAGCGTAGTCTAGATCGATGTAGTGTGGGTCTGACGTTTTGTATATACTCTTATATATAGTGATCATTTGAAGTCCTCTATTTCTTTTTCAGGAGCGTTTAATACTTTTATTTTCTTTTCTATGTCATGAATTTCTTGATTCAATCTATCTATTGTGTCAGTCCTTTTGTCTATCTCAGTCTTCAGTCTTAAGAGTTCGTTCTCTAGAGAGTTATTTGACCTTACTGACATTGACATACGTCCAACACCTACCCTTCTAGGCGAAGTAGATAAAAGCTTCTTGCTGTACTTCGAAACTAGCTGCTCACTTACTGAGTAATACATCCTGTAGATGTTTGAGAATCTCCAATATGATTCATGCTGTCTGCAACTATGCAATACAGTAGTTCGATGCTTGCCCCAAGACTCACCTATCTCAGTGTCCGAACAAAATCTGTGTAGAGATTTCATTAAAGCTCCTCTAATTTCAACACACTTTCTTGTGCGAGATCCCTTCCATTCATTGAAGTCTTCTATTTCAAGTCTCTTTAGGTATTCATCTCTAATTTCTATAAGTAATTTGTTTCTTTTTGATTCCATTTTTTATCTCAATTAAAAAATTAAATATTAATTCCCCATATGTAAATGTTCGCTAGGTGTATAACGCCTAGTATCATAAGCATACATACAACACCAAAACCTAGTCCGATGTAAAAGCCTTGATGATAAGCTTTGTCTACATAGAACTCAAGTTTGTCAATCATCTTTTGTTCAGAAGTGTATTTCATTTTGATCTGTTTGGTTTAATAACTTTTCCTGTATCTATGTCGTACATGGTCTTGCCGCTTTTAAAAAGCATCTCAGCATCTACCACTAGAACATCTCTCACTTTATTAGTGTAGGCTTTTTTTAATAGTGAAGGAATAACCTTGTCTGGATTACCTACTAATCTACTAGTAGCATCATCGAAATCATAGCCGACCATAGTCACATTAACCTGGGTCATCTTACGATCCTTATCTCTGCCGGATCTGTAAGACACATCTACCTTGCCGTAGTAAATATTACCTCTTGGCATCTATGAGTTCTATTTTTTGACTTTCCCATTCAGCTATCTTCTCAGCAAGCTCCCTTGTATGTGTTCTAGCAATGAAGACAAAGTCTTTCCTTCTGTTCCATTCGTTCATCAAGGTTCCAGTTGCTTCTACTACCCAAGAGCCTTTGTGTAAGGCAGATTCTCTGATATTGATTCTAGTATTCTGCATTAATTTTTTCTATTAAAAAATTTATTATTGATTAAAACTTTAAGCTGTTATCTAAAGCTTGTGTAGCATTACTTAAGTAAAGACTTAGCTCATCTGTATCGATCTCAACATCTAAACTTTCTTGAAGGCATTGACCAAGCTGAGAAATTTTACGCTTAACCTTATCCTTGTAGTTAGTTCGACCTTCAGTCTCATCAAGCAATTCTTGCAACAGCGTCATTGTTACAAAAATCTTTAGCTCAAGCCGCCCTTCTTCTGTATACTCAGTCATTATACAAGGTTGTCAATTAATAAATCCGACTTCTCTTTCGTTAGCTTATCCTCATACCAGAAAGCTTTTTCTAAATCAGATTCCCAACTTGCCTTGTCTTTTCTTCCAGCTCTCATGCGATATTTAAAAGCATTAAGCTCACAGAAAGCAAGCCATTTCTCTTTGCCAAAAACATCGATCATCATTTCCCATACCTCCTTACTACCATGCTTGTAGTGTGATGGGTTTACCTCAGATTCAACTGTCATAATAATTTTACTTGGTTGATTGAAAATGTTTCGCTTGTATGTATAGATGATATATGCACCATGTATTCAAGCGCCTCTGATTCATCGTGAGTAGCAAGCAGCGCTTCTGCACCACCTTCAGTTCTGTTTACCATGACAACGTATATATCGTCACGCCTTAATAGACATCTAAGCCAACTCTTAATTGCATTCATTGCTTTTCTTTTAGTGTTTCTACTTTATTTAATTTATTATGTATACGAATTAGTTTTAAAACCGCCATGTAAACCATTTCACGCATGCAACGCCTACCATGACGACATGTTGTTACTATTTTTTTGCTGTTCTTTTTAATTACGGTGTTCTTGTGCGAATAAGTAACTGCACTATAATTGCGGATGTGTATTTTTACTCTCGTGGGTTTGATAATTACTTGATACAAGAAACTACCATTCTCATCTTTGAAATCATTGATCGCTTCCACTACTGTCATTAGCCAGTCCCAAGAACTGTAATACTTCATTTCCCAAGTTTGTAGCCAATCGCCACACCCTTTAAGGTGTTGATCAGGCACATAATATAAATCACCTTCGCCTGGAAATCTTTCTTCCGAAACTTCAAGGTTTAAAAATTCAGCTATTAATCTATTGCCTTCCATAGTGTAAATTAAATTGATTGATTAATTTAATTTTATAAAATCTTCATACATTATCAGACTTGAGTCATCAACATTTACTGACCCATACCCATAATCTCCTTCATCATTTATTGGAAATCTAGTTCTTTGAATCAATCCCATTTTCCAAGTTCCATTCAATTCCCGATCCAATATTTCTTTAACTTCTTCTTCTGACTTTCCTTTTAATTCCTCTCGCAGTTGTACAAGTTGTCTTTGAGCTTTTAGGTTTTTGTTTTTTTCCATTGTATTTAAATTAAAGGTTAGAGATAGACGAGGGAAGCTATGAGTAAACTTCCCTCCGCTTATGTCTATCGTTTGAAAACTAAAAAATTAAAATTAACCATGCACGTCTTATCAAACACGGTTGTACTCCCACCAAGAATCGAACTTGGATCTAGAGTTTAGGAAACTCTTGTTCTATCCGTTGAACTACAGGAGCAAAAAAGGGCGGGTTTTACACCCACCCTTATTGATTTAGAATGGCAGAACGTCTTGTTCTTCCTTGGCTTTAGGTTGTGATTGTCTCTCAACCTTTTCAGCAGTCGTTACGTTGCCGTCAGTCCATACAACTCTACCGTTTCCAGTGTAGTTGCGCTTCACTTTTGCTGCACGTTCCTCTTTAGTTTGAGCATCATAGATACCACAGTTATCTCCATACTCTGAGGTTGTGTCTTCAACACTTACGGTGAAGTTATAAAACTGATCACCACTCTTTGACCTTTGGATTTTATCCTTTGGTAGTTTGTTCAAATTAATTGAACCTGAAATTAATGTTGCCATTTTACTGGTTTTTAAGGGTTTATAAATTAAATAGTTTCTACATGATAATATTCGTCGTGAGATGTACCACTCTCAAGGAAGTCTGTGATACGGTTCACTGCTTTGTTGAATTTAGCCTTGCCAAATCGCAAGGTATCTTCGCTAGCATAATACAATCCTACTGCGTAAGGGTAGGCTTTCTCCTGAGCAACCCATCGGAAATCCTTAATACCTAGCACCTCACTATACATATAAGCTTGTATGTCGTATCCAAAATCTCTAATTGAATACCTAAACTTGTCGAGCTTTTGAGTAGTCTTGGAGTCTGTTATGTACCCATCTCCTAGCACATCTAAGAATCCACGCACAGGCACATCCCCAATAAAGTCATTGAACTCGTGCTGAGTATCTCCTTGCAGAGCTATCTCATGTACGCCTGTTATCTTTAGTCGATCTATCATCTCCTTGGCTTTATTAACGTCATCAATAGGAGCTATAGTCTTCCCAAGTTGTTCAAGCTCAGACAACCATTCACCATATGCTTTAGTTCTCTTCGGAGCTTTACCACCTATCTTCTCACAGATCTCTCTGTCGTCAGCAATTGTAAACTGATTATCAAATTCTTCTGGAGTCAATAACATGCAGTCGTATAGCTTTCCAAAGCTTAGTGCAGGGCTATCAAACTTGAGCTGGTCACGCATCTTCATTTCAAAGAGGCGCATATCTTGTAGCGCTAGCTTGATAGAGGAGTAGGAAAGGTATCCCTTCCCATACTCCTTGCTAATCTTCAATGCTAAATCCATTAGGATATTTTTTCAGCTAACTTGCCTAGATTCTCAAGCTGCTTAACTTGCTCCGGCTTAAACTGATCACCATACTTATTGATAACTTGCTTTACTGCTGCTGCTTTATCCTTCGATGCCTCGATATGCTCCATAGCTTTGCTGAATAGCTCACCAGGTTTAGCTTTAGGCGCAGCTTTCTTCTTTGTAGTAGTGCTCACTGCTTTTTTGCCGTGATCGTTAGTAGCATCGCTGTCTTTTGTATCATCGATACAGAACAGACCATTCAAAGCGTACTTCCTAGCGTAGCTTGATGCTGCTCCAGTTACCTGAGATGCATCCATGCCCTTCTTGCTTGCCTCTTCACGTGCAAAGGCAACAGTGACTACCTCTTGCTCACCATCAGTTAGGCGAGCAGTAGCTTTGACATAGATGCGATCTCCGATTAACTGAATCTCATCCGACAACGTCAGGATAAGTCCTTCTTTATTTACTAAAGGTTTAACAGCCTCTAGAATGTCTTCTGCACTTCGGTACTTGTACTTCCCAAAATTATTCGTTTGACCTTTCGGTGCTTTTAGATTCTGCTGAATCTTACTTAACTTCTGTACTATCTTCATAGTCTTTCTTATTAAATTTAGATTTAAATACTTCGTAGTGGTAGGAATCATCTAGGTATAGTGACTCCTCAGCTTCTACTTCTCGTAGAGCTGTAAACATTTCTTTTGTTCTACTCATAGCTGACTTTTAAATTCATTGTATTTAACTGCCCACTTAGGATTGCGAGACTTCCCTTCACTATTTAGATTTAATAGGTGAAGTTGCTGGATGTCTACGCTCAATGCTGTGCATACATCCTTGAATGGGATCTTAGATTCCGTGTATAGGTATCTAGCTGTAGCTGTTTGACTATCAAACTCAGAGTCAAAGACTAAAGACGCTACTTTTGTGATGTGATTAATGTTTGTGCTGCTCATAGTGATAACAAATCTAATAATTACTAACGGTGATTGCAAATATTCTGATTAAAATATTAATCTAACTATTGGTTTAAGTTTATACTAAATTGATTAAATACGCTTGTGTCTAATTCACTCCCGATGTATCTTTTATCTTGCTTTATGCAAGATTTAGCAAATGTCCCCGATCCACTAAAAGGATCTACAACTAGACCATCTATAGGAGCGTAGCAGTTAATTAAAATGTCAAATAGGTCTTGTGGTTTGCTGGCGAGTTTGCCAGTTAAAGGCTTATTGAAGTGTAAATGATCTCTCAGCCATATTCCATCGCTGCTCTTAACGAATTGTTTTCCCTCTTCTTCGTATCCTTCAAAGACTTTCTTGCTACGCTTAAAATCTTTAGTTCCTTCAGCGTAGGGAACACCTGTTCTTTCCTTGAAAAAACTCTTTTTACTATCAATTACACAATGATATATCTTCTGATGTGACACTAAAGGCATCCTATTAGAGACCCAAGCACCCCCGTTCGTAAAAGTCCACACTATCTCTCGCCGAAAAAGATGATCTATTTCTTTCCTTAATTCGAAATCAAAAGGCTGCTTAGTAAAACATAGTATGTTTCCCGTAGGCTTTAATACTCTAACAGATTGAACTATTAAGCCCTCTTCACATAGGCTTTGCCAATCTTGATAGTTAGGATCAAGGATAAGTAAATCAACACTTTGATCTTCTAAAGAAAAAAGCAATTCAAAAGCATCTATATTGTAAATTATATTTTGTTGCATTTGGTTTCTAATTTTTTAATCCTTCTTAAGTCTAGTGTGTGACTCCCATACGCATTGCCGTTTGTGTCATTGCCTCGCCGGATATAGTGGTGAACTTTGCCTTCATCTAAAATGAGTTTTTTTAAATTGAATAGTGATGTAGCATAGATGCTTTCTTCAGCAGCAACCTTGACCCCATAATCCTCTAAATCCTGGTCGTACTTAACCCATATGAGTATGACAAGTCTATCGCTATACCTCACGCTATAATCAAATAGATCGCTGACATTGAATGTCCAACAGTATTGTGGCGGTATATTGTATTCTTTTTCTGATTTAAAGAATGGTGTTCTTTGAACTTTAAGATCAGCGACAATAGATCCCTTCAGAATGTATAGATCGGGAGCGCATTTATCTACCTTTTTTGATGGGTTTATAATGATTCCAAGTTGTTTACCAAACCTATCTACGAAATCAACTTCCCATTTTTCAGCGGCCTTGTACCAATCGTTTCTATTTTCCGTATCCATATCGCTTAATTCAATTGAGCATACATTAAACACTTCTCATCTCGAATGAATCTTCGCCTACTTCTAGGGCAACCGTCAATCTCATCCGCAAGCTCAAGTACATTTCTCAAAAATGTACCATCCTCAAATTCAGCAGTCAAATAGTATGACCGAATGATAAAGCCCTTGCTATATGTGATGGTTGTATCGCTCATGACTTGTCGATTAGTTTTATTTGATCATTGCATTCATCGATAAGACCCTCCATAAAGTGATCGAGGCGATCTAAAAGATCATCCATACCCTTACGCCCATTCGGAAAGTATTCTTGGCGATTCTGCACAGCCTCTTTAAAGGCTAACCGGATACGCTTGTTCGTTGGTACAAGTGTTGACTCTTCGGTCAATGTAAATTCAATGCTTACTGATATTTTTTTCTGCGTTCCCATAGTTCTATATGTCTTTATGATTTAATATCAATTAATTCTCCATCCCATTCCTCATCATTCAAGAACCATACACCTTTGCGTTGGTATATGTTTACAGATGGTATTCCGTTCAACCTTTCTTTTGTGGTGTTAGTCATCCATCCACAATTCGTGATGGATAATGTCTGCTCAGGGTCATTGTCTCTATATGCTATTTCGTTACCGAACAATTTTAATACAGTTACATTTGGAAGTACAACAACTTCCGTGTTGTCTCTTTTAAAAGCTTCAGCTTTCATAAATGCGTTCACTGATTCTTTAGTTATCTTTCTCATAGCTTCTAAGATCTTAGGTTAAACTCTTTAATGAATTCTACTACTGCTTCATATAGATTCTTCATATCACAATCTAAAAGAGCGTGTGTTATATCACCAATCTCTTGCTCTTCAGCGCCATTGTGATAGCACGTTTCAACAACGGGCATCAACTCAGTCCAACACTTGTAGTCTAGCGGGGTTTCAACAGCCTCGATGTTAGCACTCCCATATCTATCTTCGTAATGCGCAATCTCATCTTCGACGCATGACGCATCTAGCCCTTTGGTTAGGAGTACTTCACCTCTATCTGAATCATTATCCCAAATGTCGTAGGTAGTTGTCCTACCCATAAATTCTGCTATTAATTTGTTGTCGTTCATAATTTCTAGGATTTAGGCATAAATGAAATTAAATCGAATGCTTCGCTGACAACAGCCATATTACCTTTGGCAATTCTGTTGAATTCAACTTTACATTTTGCTTCGCAAGTAACTTTTTGTCGAAGCTTATCATCTAGTATTAGATGCGCCATTTCATACTCTTGGATTATAATTGACGTTATTAAATTTGCTTCAAGACTTAGATCATTATAAAATGTATCGATCTTATCAGTAATTAAATTGCGTACGTGAACTGCTCTTTTCATAGCTTCTAAAGTTTAGTGATTGTCTTCAATGATTTGTTCGTGAGTGATCTTTCCGCCGTTGATACGGACGACCTTGCAGTAGTTATCGTAGTGTTGCTGATCAGCGAATTCCATAGTTACATTTCTGTAGCTAAGATCCGCACGTTGTATGGCTAATGACATTTTCATACTGTTCTAGGGGTTAGTGGTTAGCAATCTTGTTTCTTAAGTTGTCGTTGTAACGATCCCATCGAAACGAACTTGTGTTTATCTCGACCTTACGTGGGGTTACTTGGCGAATTGATCTTAGTCTACGTTTCATAGTTTCTAGGGTTTTTTGTGTTTGTTCTACTTCTTAATATTCAACTGATATAAGATCACCATTACTTAGTCTTCTTACTATTGATAACATGTGTCTTGTGTAGTGCCGCCCTACATCATCTGCTTGCTTGTCAGTCAAGTCTTCGCAACCTTGTTGTTCGTGGATAGCACACATACTTTCGATCCTATCAATTATTAATTTCTTGGCAATTTCATTAGGTGTTGCCTTCCTTCTTTTGGTGTGATTGTAGTAGTGCATATTCATTTAAGATTTAGGTAGTTCGAGTTTAGTTACCATCACAAGTGTAATGGCGAATAGTACTGCACAACTGAAGAAAGAAACAGCTTGTTCGTGATTGTCGTGAGCGCATATTAAACATGCTAGTGTAATTCCGATCAGTGCTATCTGAGTTAGTGCTCTAGTGATTTTTAAAAATGTGTTCATAGTTGTATCGTTTTGATGTATGCTAATATAAGAACTAATGTTAGTTAAACAAGGGGTTATGCACATTTTTTTTCATTAGGCAACCAACTTTTTTCTGAATCGCAGTGTTCATAGGGGTTTCAGGTCTATATTTTTTTTCGCTGATAGTGTACCCTTATGGGGTTATTACTTCGGCATTTGGGTAGTTGGGGGGTTGATTGTCCCTTTGCTCGATGCAACAGCTACCGTCTACAAGTTTACCATCTGTTCGACAACCTAGTAGATAGATGAT
>CEUO01086937.1_pt1 | contig 16919 bp, 19 predicted proteins | sample 531391 | NCBI WGS metagenome assembly CEUO01 (sample SAMEA2622799, study PRJEB7988) | marine metagenome | isolation source: saline water (ENVO:00002010), including
CAGTTATTTTTGCGGCTGGAGCAGCGTTTGCTTCGTTTGAATCTGCGGCACAAGATGTCGAAGACGTTGAGAAGCGCGTTACGGTTCTTGAATCTAACGTCAGCAAACAAGAGGTAGTTGATGTCAAGATCGAGGGTATTGAGCAGCGTCTTGACAAGATGGAAGATATTGTTCAGAAGATGTTGGATATTCAACAGAAGCAAGCGGTTAACGTCGCGCAAATCTGCCAAGCCACAAACGCCAACTGCAGTAACTAAAATGCGCCCACTAATTCTCGATTACGTTGCTTCTCTTGGACACACTGTATTTGAATCAGGTGAATACAACTTGAACATCATTGGTATTCGTAGCCGCGATCACCAAGCCAACAGTTTTGATGACCGCATTTGTGTAGTTTTTAAAGATGAGCAGGGTTGGGTCACACGTACCTGGGAATGCACTACGGAGCCGGGTAAATATTGGCTTGAGCACCCCACTAACGTCAAGGGTACTGCTATCCTTGTACCTGGTCAGTATCGATCTGTTTGGAAGATTGATAAACACCAGGGAAAGTACGATGCGCTCTGCCAGAGAAACGGTAACGTCAAGACTTACCGTGATAGCAACAAAGACGATGTTATTGACCTTGATGTACAGTCTATTACTGAAGGCATGTATGGAATCAATATACACAAAGCCGGATTGGATTCGACGCAAGTAGATCGATGGTCTGCGGGGTGTCAGGTCTTTTCACGTAGTGCGGATTTCGATGAATTTATGAGCCTTTGCTACGCCGCAAAAAGTAAGTGGGGCAATAGTTTTAGTTATACGCTGATTGACGAACCGGAGTTTTAAATGGAGGCGTTGGTCGATTCACTATTGGCCGACGGTCACCTTGGGGTCTTTGCGGCTTTTCTTGTCTTTCAGTTTATTGCAATGCAAAAGCGCCTGGACAAGCTTGTTGCTGGCTTCCAAGAACAGCTTGAGACAATGCGCAAAGAGTACACTGAGCGATCAGAAAAAATGCGTGAGCGATACGATAGAGTAATTCAAGAGTATCGGAACCGTGAGGATGACCAGTCAAAAGATTTTTTGATCACGCGCACAAAAGTACACAATGACATTGTCTCGAAGCTGGATCGAATTTTAGATAGAGACAAATAGTTAAATGAGTTGTGTCGTTGGATCAGAAACAAATTGCGAACTTAAATTAGGTTCCTCGATTCGAATTTACGACAAGGCACCTGATGAGAAGGAGACTAAACCCGTGGCAAACGAAACCAAAACAGAAAAGCCAGCCCCTGCACCCGCTCCTGTAGAGCAACCAGCCCCTGCGCCTGCACCTGAACCAGCGCCTGAACCAGCCGTGGTAGAGACCGTTGCTGCGCCGGCTGTGCCAGACCTTGTAGAGTCGGTTGGTGTATCCCAGGACATCACGGCTGCCGCTGATGCTGCCAAGTCCCTCGGCGGCGACTATGCGCCTATGGTTGCCATTGCGTTGGCAGGAATGGCTATTGCAGGCGGATCAAAAGCCTGGAGCTACTACCGTGATCGCGCAGAGCAAAAGCATGAACAAGAAATGCAGAAGCTCAAGATGGAAGCTCAATCACAGGGCATGGAGGGAGAACAGCCACCGCCCTGCAAAGCTGCGAGTGCAAAGATGCAGGCAGAGGTAGATGCGTTGAAGTCTAAGCTTAGCGCGGTCGAAAAGAAAACATCGATGATCTCTGCTGACTTTGATGGTGAAGATGTCGAGCGTCAAATCAAGCGCATGAAGAAGCGCATCGATGAATTGTTTGAGATTACTGATCAAAAATGATTGAACTTGCTTTGATTTTTTTCGGGACGTTTGTCGTTCTTCCTGCGGGACTAAGTTTTGCGGTAGACGGTGACGGTGGTTCTCGAAAGAAAAAAGAAGCACCCGTAGTTGAAGAGCCCCTGCCTGAGCCTGAACCAATCTTTGTGGCAAGGCTCAAGTCAACAAAAAAGACTGTCGTAACCGTCGTTCCAGAATGCTCTGATGAGGAATCAGAAACAAGGTTGCGTGCTGCCAGCCTTGATTACTTGGAAAAGGTTACCGGTCTGCCTGACGAGACTGTATTTGAAGTGCAGGATTGTGGTGACGAAGGTATGGTAGACATTCAAATCGTCGAAACAATAGAAAAAGTAAACTGACCCCCGCACCCGGTAGGAATCGCCCATGCTCACGTCCCGAGTATGGGAACAAGCGATGTGGGTGACGGGGGCCAGGGGACGTTTAGACCTTCTTCGCCGGAGCCACACCTTGGGTCGGGGCGATTGCATCATTCAGCATGTCCAATACTTTCATAAGCCCTTCTGGGGGTCCGTCGTCGCGGGCAACAACCTTTACGTCATACTTGGCGCTGTTGTCGCTCTTACGGCTGTTTTCGCTGTGGTTGGCGACTGAGCCATGGACCGTCACATCACAGCTAAAGAGCCCCGCGTTGTACTTTGCGTGCGCCGTAAGCTCTGCCTTGGTGTCAGACGTAGTCTTAGCCGAGGTCGATGACTTCACTTCCATGGTGAAACGAACTTCTGCTTCTTTGACCGACAAGCTTGGCGTGTTGATGATGGCGAGCAGTGGGACTTGCAGATCCACCTTCTCCATTGTTGTTGTGCCATCAGCAGCCTGAACAGGCTTGTTGAAAGCAAAGTCAACGGTGCGCGCCGAAAGGTTGCCCTTTCCATCGTCGTTAAGACCAACGTCATTAATAAAGTCACTGGAAGCTTTAGCAAGCAGTGTCTGAGCACTACAGGCGGCCTTCAGCGGACCTCCAATAAGTTGGTCCATGGGAAGACCACCAAACTGGTCTGACATCTTTACGAGTTGATCTGGCACAGCGGCCTCCTATTTATTGGATTCTATTTTTCTGTAGGTGTTTTTCTACTGACGTCGAGTGTGTGGAGCTTGGGTGTAGTGCTCGCGGAGGCTATTTGTCGAGATAAGGCACTAAACTCAACACCTTCAGGTGTGATCGTTGGCTCGATTGTTCCTGTTTTTTCCTGCAGTTTCTTAATTTCCGAAGCAAAATATTCTTTCATTGGTCCTGGTGGAGCCGAGTGAAATTGCTTGAATCTTTCCGCGAGTTCCGTTGACATCGCCGTCGTTATCGGAGTTTCGCCTTCGGTAATCCCGCCGACTATTGGGACGTCCTGACTTAATCCGTAACGACGCTTTACCGATCCGACAGACTCCCTCTGGGCCTCTTCTTGTCGTGCTTTAAGGGCAGCGTCGTAACGCTTCTTCTCTTCCCCAGTCATACTCGAAAGTTGTCGTGGCCCTTGCTCGGACGTTGGATAAGGTTCATCTGCCATCATGCTCTCCTACGGAAGCAATTTAATTAACTGGTCGTCGATTCTTGCATAACCCTCTGGGGGCTCACTGCCCTTGAAGATCAGCTTTAGTTTAGCAGCATTGTTTTCTTTTTTGAACCATGATGGCGTATTGGCGCATGGCCGAACCATCAGCTTGCCTTTTTTCTTGTCAGCAGTGAGGCCAGATATTTCAACAGACATTTCGACTTCGAGCGTATCCACGCGAAGACTTTGGCCAGTCGTGAGGGATTGCAGGGGGACCGGAATTCTTTTCTGTACCAGTACTCCATCTTCCCATGTTGGCAGTTCCATGACGACCATACGAGGTGCATATATGTGTCTTCCGTTGTCATCTGTAACGGGATCACCTTTTTCATCTGTCTTCAACTCCCAGAACTCTTCATTGGTGATTGAGTCAAGTTCATGACGTTCAGCAATATCGGTCGCCGCTATAACCGCTGATTGGATGGAATGGACTATGTCGTCTAAAGAATGATCAGCCATGCTGTCTCCAAAAGTCAGCCCTCAGGGATGTCGTGGTAAAACAGGTCCGCGACACGGTCCAAAAGATTTTCAGCCGCGTCAAAATGATCTCGACCAATCCCAGTAGCGATGCGGGTGTCGCAGATAAATAGGCTGTAACCATTATCGAATCGGTCAATGCGGACCTCATCGAATCCGAGATCAGTAAGTGACTCGAACAGGCTATTGAGGTATACGCCTGCAGCATCTTCAGCGGTAATCCCGTGATCAAAGCTCATGGGGAGAGAGTAACTCATCGCTTCGCCCAACGACCAGGACCGCTGCGCGCGTCAATTCGAACTCGTTCGCCAAGATCTACTAAATAAGCAACCCAAGACTCATACCTGACGGGCTCATTAAAGGTTTTGACGGTTGAAGCTGAGAAAGCTTCGGACAACCCCTTCACGATTCGCATTGTAGGTAAACGTTGACCAGACTCGATGCGACTAATCTCAGCTTGAGTTAATCCAGACTCACGAGCAAGGTCAGCCTGGCTCCAATTTCTTGCGTCACGGTACTTCGCAATACTTTTTGAAAATTGATTTGTTGATTCAGGTGGCATGACTACTCCAGTAACCGTTACGGTAGCACGATTTTGGGGTAATATCAAATAAATGTCTTGACGTAGTGGTAAGGGTCTTATAAGATCGGTTCAAAGAGGTCCAGATGATCGACCAACCAACTCTCGAATACGAATTTAGAACATTTCAATCAGATCTTGAAACCATGAGTCAGGTAGAAGCCTTGATTCCTGGGTGCATGGTGTACGTGAGTTCCTTTAACACTCGAAAAGTACGCTTGAAGAACGCCAACCCAGAATATCTACGTGAAAGAGACGAGTGGTTAGTAAAGGCACCCCTCCACGCAGCGTGGTTGTTTGAAGGAATGCTTAGACTTTCCGACGTAAACTTCTGGTGTCGGGCGACGGCGACTCAAATTGTGTCTCCTTGGTCCAACAAGCCCGAAGACAGAGCGCGTCTTCAAGCAGAAGGTCGAATGTTGGTCGAAAGGTCGATTCAAGCGCGTGAAATTAAGGGGTATGTCGCGGATATCGCTACGCCGTACCAACTTATGAGCGCTGCTTGGGCCAATACCAGACCATACGTCATGAATGTTTGGTCCTGCGGTTCAGGAAAGACTTTAGGGACTATTATGGCTGCGTTATCGCGCCCAGGTGACGTGGTTGTTGTGTGTCCCGCTAAAGCTCGTCACGTTTGGTGGAGTCAGGTACAGGAATACTCCAACGTCGTACCCTTTCGGGTGAAACCCAAGGCAGAAGTTCGAAAGAAAGACAAAACATTCGCTGATTACGAGCACGAGTGCCGCGAAAAGGGTCAGAGAAAGTTTGTTATCGTTGGTGCCGAGTCAATCGCCGACAATGTCGACCTTATCAAACAAATTGCGCCGTCGATTCTAATCTTCGATGAGATTCACACTCACGGGAACAGTAAACGCTGGAGAGCCATTCATAATGTGGATGGTACGGTACGATTCGAGAAGCGGAAAACATCTGCCAGTAACAACCCCAACTCTCAAGTAAATCGGCACGCGAGGGCAGTCGCTGTGATGGAAGTGTCTCGAATTAAAAGTGTCCAACTCCGCATTGGCCTGACAGCCACACCTCTTGATGATGGTCGACCCCGACGTTTGTGGTCTCAGCTTGATTTGTTGGCTCCTGGCGGCTTCTCTCACAGCTACTCCAACTTTGCCCTGCGATACTGCAACGCTCGCCCAGGTACCTACGGGGGTCTGGATGATAGTGGTGCGTCTCACATTAAAGAATTGAAAGCTCGGTGCTCATTCTTCGTTCATGAAGTTCCTTACAGTGAATCTCACTCAAGTCTTCCCAGTACACGGGTGCAAGTAGACTATCTGACAAACACAGAGCTTAACCGTGCCGAAAGGTTCAGTGATGAGCAGACATTTACGCAAGCTGTGCGTCAGATGAATCGGGAGGCGGGTTCACGGCCAGATGGTAGGGAGCGTGTCGTCGAGGCCCGACTCGCAGAAGCGTGCAGCCGCAAGCGCCGGTACGTCATTGAAGAGGCTATTGAGGGTCTGAAGGGCGGAGGGAAGGTGGTGATCTTCACCGCTCGGAGGCGGGAGACGGAGTTGTGGGCTCATCAGCTTCGTCAGCAACTGAGCAAGGGCGACGAGGCGCAGAAGGATGTGCCCGTATGGATGGCCCATGGTGGCGTATCAGAGACTGAGCGCGATGAAATGGTAGACGCCTTCCGAAACAGTGACACAGCATGTTGTTTGGTGGCTACCGGTCAGAGTGTGGGCACAGGCGTTGATGGTATGCAGACGGCAAACCTTGCTATCTTTGCGATGCTTCCGTGGAAGCCCGGCGACTTCCTCCAGTGGAAGGGTCGGTTCGACCGATTGGGCGGAAGCCCCACACTACTCAAGGTTGTCGTGGCTCAGGGTACGTACGATGACCGGGTTGTACAGATTCTGGTCGACAAGTTCGGCCCGATTGAGACGTTCTTGAAGGCCGACGAGCTTGATGGATTGGGAGACAAGTTGCTGGGTATGGAAGATGAAGATGCCCTTGTAAGCAGCATTATTAGCAAACTGGAGGTAGCGTGATGGATCTGACTGATGAACGACTTCATAAGAGGCGAGTGCATTGGGCTCAGCTTGTAAAGGAAGGGTACGACCCACGGATTGTGATGCGAGAAGCGCAGAGACAAGGTCTGTATCGGCTGGCGCAAAGTGCGAAGCATCGTATCGCAAACGAAAAAAGAGAATCTTCTTAATGAGAAAGCTACTTATTGATGCGGGTCGAAGCAGTCGAGGGTGGTCTCGTATTGGTACATTCTCTCGTTGTCCTCAGCTATTTGCGTACGGCCAACGACTGAATCTTTCAATGATCCCTGCGAGCGCTCTGACTCGTGGCAGCATGGGACACGTCCTCCAGGCGCATCAACACGCAATCTGGGGGGCAGCCTCGGATGATGGTGTTTGGGTCGACGAAACATGGCATGACGATCCCGATGTCTTCTTGGACCCTGAAACAGCCGTAGAGATGTGGTGCGACACCAATGGTGGGCATGAGCACCTTGAGCGAATGATTGAAACTTTTCGGCGCTATATGGCGCGTCATCCTGAACCTCCGGGAAACGTAATTAAAGTCGAGTATCCGGTAACTGCAGTGCTGGGAAACAAGGATGGTCAGTGGGGCCTGTGGGTCGTTCACTTGGAAGATGCGGACTTTGACCGTCGCGCTGCTTCCGTAAAGGCTTGGGACGGGGGCATCATTGAGCCCACCCCCTTAAACTGTCCTGGTCACAAAGACTCCGGTGCGGCATTGGTTCTGACTCGGCGACTTGACATGGTCACCCGTGAGCGCGGGGGACGCACATTTATCTGGGACCATAAGCATCAGGCCCGTGTTCAGGCGAATAAAAGTGTCGACGGCTACGCAATTGACGGTGGCTTTGCTGCTTTTCGAATTATGGGTAAGCAGATGTATGGCAGTGATTTTGGTGGTCTCGGATTGAACTTGATTCAGACACAGGAGCCTTGGCGAGTGGCTCGTCCAATGGTTCCGAGGACACCTCACAGAGACGCACACTTTGCAGAGATGCTGTGGCGAGAAGAACACAGGCTTGCGCGATTAGAAGTAGACTCGCCAACATTCTGGGACTGGCCCAAAGTCCAGCACGAAACCTCGTGTATCGGGAGATATGGTGCCTGTCCGGGCATTAAGTTTTGCTTTTACGGCTCAGCCGCGAAAACTATTTAGGAGAGTACAATGAGTGACCAAGAACCGCCTAACGTAATGATTACGGTGTACGGAAAACCAAAACAGAAGAAGACCAGCGATGCACTTGCTGCGTTTCCTACAGCCTTGTTCTGTGGGGTTCCTTCCGCGATTACCCTCGTGGCACAGAATGAACTGGGCTTTACGCCCACGGTACATGAGAAGCCACCAAGAAACTTGACGCAGCTTGTAGATATGCTGAAGGCGTTGTCGATGTCGAATACGGCTAAACAATACGGTGCCGTCGTTGTTGATGACCTCAGCCACTTGTGCCAGCAATCAATGTTGGAGTGGGTTGAAGATGCCCCAACGGGACGCAGCGGGAAGAAGGATAGGTTCTATCCCTATCAGCAGTTGAACCAGAAGTTGCTTGAGATTGCGCACACAGCGAGGCACTTGGGCGTACACCTTCTCATGAACTTCCACGAAAGAATGCCGGGCACAAACGCTGACGGACGTTTTTGTCCTGGTGGACCAGATGTCCCTTCGCGGAACCAAGTTGAAACCCTGCCTTCCTGGTGCGACATCAGCGTACGTTCGATGATTGACCCAACGTACCCAGACCCGTGGTTCCCAAGCGTTTATTACTGCGACCCCACAAATCCAGAGTGGGTTACAGGTGATCGCACTGGGGTTTGCTCAGCAAAAACCCCCGGTAACTTACGCGAGATTCTACGGGCCGGCGAAAGCAACTACCAGTTAAGTAGACTTTCCGGTCTGGAATGGCAAGATGAGGTTGCACAAACTGTAGCAGACGCTATTATTGAGGGTGCTGCCATTCAGGAGGCTATTCAGTCAGCAGTTTCAGGGCGAAAGGATAATCGCCTTCATCTTCGATGGGCTTGCCAGGATGGTATCGCCCGTGGCATTCTATCTCAACAAAGCAATCAGTCTTTGTTTGACTTCTCGGATAAGGAAGAGGCGAGTGTTTCCTCCCCGAGTCTACCACCACCACCACCAATTAACTAACCAACAAAGGAGCCATAATGGCTATCAAAGTATCAGGTAATGCATTTCAAGGTATCAGCGCTTTGGGGTCTTCTGTACCCGAAGCCGGATTTTACGAGGTCAGCATCGTAACTCTGGAGCGGGCACCAAACGACAAACCGACAACCCGTCGTGTTCATGTTCAATTTGAGAACGGTTTTAAGATGTTCTCATTTTTGAGTGTGCCTTTTGACGACACGGGCGCAATGCTCACAGACCTCACAGACAAACAACTGCGAGGTCGCATGGCTGTTCTCCGTTCAATCCTTGAGTCTCTGGGTTACACCTCAGCGGAGATCGAAGGCGCTGCGGAGATCAACACCAACTGGTTCCTTACCGCGCACAACGGTGGTCGGAAAGCTTATGTTGAGTTTGTGCCCGGACAAAAGGGTGTTCAAGGTTCTTACAACGAGATTGGCAAGTGGCTGTCGAAGAAACAATTTGAAGCTTTGAAAGGAGCGTCAAACGCCACACCTTCGGTTGCAGCAAAGCCTGCGGTGACAAACGGTGCCCCTGTGCCGTCTGCTGGAGTGTCTCTGCCGCCTCCTGCGAGCACCGCCCAAGGTATTGTCAGCTAAACCGAGAAGACCAGGGGGTGTCCTGTACCTCTAAGGGCCGAGCAGGGAGGCATGTCGGTGGTCGAGTAGATGCCTTATTTTTTAATTTTTTAAACCGGAGAGAAAATGTTTCACGAGTTCAAAACAAAAGATGGTGTCATTGGCATCAACTCAACCCACATCGTTCACGTCCGTGCCCTGTACCCGCCTGTCAGAGAGGGGGAAGATTTTACGCTGATTACTTTGTCAACGCCTCTTGAAGAAATTGGGCATGGATTTCCCAAGACCGTTGAGGTTCACGAAGGTTACGACACGGTTATGGACAAGCTTGTCATTGTGTGATGCCCGCAAGTACAAACCCAAAACAATGCGGTGCTCGGTGCGATGAGTGTCCACTCGGACCCAACGGAGCACTGCAGAAAGATGAATGGCGTCCCGTTACGGGAGAGTTTCATCCAGGCGCTAAGATCTTTGCCCTGGGTGAAGCCCCTCGTGCCGAGGACGTTCGCTCTGGTCGACCCCTTATGGGGTCTGCGGCGTCTGAGTGGTCTCGGTTTTTAGCGGCTGCGGGCATCAATCGGTCTCACGTAGATCTGGATAATGTCATCGCTTGCAAGCCGCCCGGTAAGGAGGGAGGCGCATGGAACCGGATGGAGAAGTCGCTGGATCGACTGAACAAAAAACGAATCAGTCAGGGTAAAGACCCTCTTCCGCACCCAGCAGATTGCTGTAGGCCGAGACTGATTAAAGTGCTTGAAAAGTACGATAAGTTTATTGCCTTAGGTAAAACTGCAACACGAGTCTTGTCAGGTCAATCGGGTAGCATCCACGGTTTACGTGGTGGGCCCATGTACATCGACGATGAATGGCTCTGGAGTCTTGAGCCCACATCTAAGAAGATGCTGGCTACATTCAGCCCTCACTACGTAACGAGAGCACCAAACTGGCGACCAGTCATTGAGTCTGATGTATCAAAGGCTATGCGTTGGTTTAACGACACCTTGCGGTGGACTGAGCCCGATTCAATAATGAACCCTACTCCCGAGGAGCTTGAAGCCTTTCTGGCGCAACCTGCGCCCTTCTGGGTGTACGACGTTGAGACTGATGGCATCGAGCCGCTGGAGTGCAATCTCCGCACCATCGCCATCGCCATTCCGGACCTGGATGCTGATGGTAAAGCTGCGCGCACGAAGCCTCATCAGAACTGCCGGGCGGTGGGGATAGGCATCCTCTCAACAGATGGGGTCACACGCATCTACCCACAAGAGCCCGAGTCTCGGATCCGCGAGATATTGTGTGCTGCTTTTACTGATGGTCGTGTCTGGGTTGGTCACAACGCCGGCTACTATGACCGTATGGTTGTCGAGTCACAGTTGGGGGTCACGCCCAAGCCGTTGGTTGACACCCTGTTTCACGCACGATTTAGGTCACCAGATTTACCCAAGGGCCTGAAGACGATTGGATCAGTTCTCACAGACGTGGAGCGATGGGAAACAACAGAGAAGGGCACAAAGATATCGACTGGTAGCCAAGACGACACTGAACTTCTGAAGTACAACATCATTGACACCGTTGTGAACGCGAGGATTACCGTCCCGCTTATCGATGCGTCTGTAGAGATGGGTGCGTTCCGACCGATTATGCCGACACTAAAACCGACTCACTGGTCAGAAAGTGACTCGTGGAACTTAAACGAGGTTGACCACGCAACACAGGACATGTGTGTTGGTATGCACAAATCCGGCGTGTGGATTGACCAGGAGCTTCGGGGGTCGCTTGAGTGTGAGTATGAGATCTCAGTTAAGAAGCGATACAAAGCGTTACAAAAGTACGTTGATAGTAGCTTTAATCCTGGTAGCGTAGATCAGATTCGCAAACTTCTGTATGAGACTTGGAGTTTGGGTATTCCTTCATCGATGAGTACGAACGAGTTTTATACAGAGACGGGTGCTCCGGGCACGGGTGACGCCGTGATTCGCGGTCACTTGGCTTCGGGGCAATTGAGCAGTAGTCAAGAATCATTTTTGAAAGAGCTTCGACTATATCGAAGAGAGAAGAATAAGATTTTGGGTACGGTGTTGGTTCCGCTTAGGCGTAGAAGCCAAGACCCAGACAAAGGATTAGTTCATCTGGATGGTCGCGTCAGATCCACATGGAACGCCCATGTTACCAGTGTGGGTAGACTATCTAGTTCTGGTCCAAACCTCCAGAACATTGGTAACCGAAAGGGTCAAGGTAGATTGAAGTCGATCTTCTGCGCTCCGCCTGGACGCATACTTGTAGGTGCTGACCTTGACCAAGCTCATCTAAGAATCACAGCATGTTACTGGCAGATACCTCGACTGCTCGAATGCTTTGACACGGGTAAGGATCCGCACAACCTGCTGGCCTACGATGTTTTTGGTAGCGACTTCAAGAACGCCAGCGGGTGGGGTCCGGACGGATTTAGCCTCAGTCGGAAACCCGGTGGTGGAGAAGCAAAGGCTATGCGTGATGTCATGAAGACCTTTCGCTACGCCTCAATCTATTGGGCTGATCCGATGACTGTCTGGCAGGTGCTGACCAGCACAGAGACGGACGACGGTAAGATGCCTTACCTGAAGTTCGAGCCCAGAGAAGTCAGACACTTCCACAACAAGTGGTTGAAGGCAGAGCCAGAATGGATGGATGCCTGGAATCAAATGCTGGGACAATACAACCAACAAGGCTTTATGGAGGAGCCGGTCTTTGGTCGGCGCTCAGGTCCGCTGTCAGACGGAAAGAAGAATGAGGTCGTGAACTTCCCGATACTTGCAGCAGAGTCTTCTATTATGCGGCTCGCAGAGCAGGCGGTGATTGGAGAGTTCGCGTTTAATTTTGCAGGCGAGGGAACCGGAATGATACATCAGTGCCACGATTCTATCGCTGTAGAGATCCCCTTGCCGGATGGGTTGCCGCCAGATTGGAAGCCTGTAGATGGCGAGCCTTTACCGAAGGCACTTGAGGATGCCAGGCGTACTGTTGAGGAGTGTATGACCGTGACTATCCCTGGTTGGGATGTTAAGATGACCGCTGAAGCTGAAGTCGGACGCAGCCTGAAAGACATATAGGAGAGTAAATGGAACAGTCAAAATGGTTCTTGGCGCATTCTAAGCAGGATGACCCAAGAGAAATTGAACAATGGTGCGCTCAGATTGGACGATCACTTGTTCAAGATGGTTGGGAAACGAAAATCATTTCAGGGCGAGACGACTACGAGACTCGCAGTGCTGCCCTGGGTGGGTGGAAAGCATGGTGTCATGACGTACCGCATGGGAAAGACTTTACTGGAGCACCGATGTTTCACGGAGTTATTGTTCCCGTCTACTCTGACAATGAGAACCCTACAGTAGGGAAGGCTACTGCGCAGATACTCGAAGGCTTTATGTCAGCGGGAAAGCACGTGTATGTCTGGTGCCCTGCGCGAGATAAATTTTACCCAGTCGACTCAGTTGACGTTTTACCCGAAGAAGACTGGCTCGCCTGGGCACGGTTAGACTTTAAGTGTTGACACACTGGTAAGATTTCGATAGAGTCAATTGAAACCAAGCGTAACAGGAGGACTTATGTCTACGCGACCATATGTTGAGCATGTCTACAGTAATCTGAAGTCACCTCGACCCAACGGAGATGCCTGGGGCATCGATATCGGACCCAAAACTTTGATTGTTGGTTCGAACACAAGCCACAAAAGCACAATCGTTCAAGCTGTTGAGCTTGCAATTGCAGGTTCGGCTGATGATATCATTGGGAGAAGCATCGTATCTGACGCTGCGTTGCTACTTACACTTGCGCCGGGGGACGAGCTTGGGGTTACGGCAAGGCTTAGTGACGGCAGTACGGCGAATTACAACGCCCGTAGAGAGGATGGCAAGGTCAAGCGCCCTCAGCATGATGGGCCGGGGGCACAAAGTCTTGTCCACCGTTCGGTTGCGGCTGCGCTTTCAGGTTCGGCCACAACGGCGAGGAAAGCCTTTCTCGAATGGTCGAGTAGTGGTGTCAAACGGGATGACATACTCGCATGTCTACCAAGCGCACTACACGGTAAGTACGGCGACATTGCGCAGCATAGGGGCCGAGACCTCAGTGAAACCAAGACCCTCATTGAGGTTCTGAACTACGCTAACTCTCGCTCTCGTGAGATCTCTAAGGAGATCAAGGGTGCGCAGTTGGTGTTGGAAAACATCGGTGACTCTATCGATGCAAAGCCTACCGACGAAACCATGGAGAAGATGCGGTTTGCTGTGGCCGAGGCACGAGAGATTCTTGATGCCTCTATCCGTGCCGCGAGCACAGGCATGACTGAAGAAGAGAAGCAGTCTGAACTTGAGCGATTGGCGCAGCAATTGAATGCGTGGGAACAGAACACTTTGACTTGTGAGCAGCAGAAGAAAGATCTGTTGGCGCAGCTTCCAAGTAAGGGCGACAACGTCGACCTGGCGATTGAGATTGTGACTGTGGCAACAGAACACTCGCTGGACCAGTGCCCTGTTTGCAGTAGTCATGTTGGCTTGGAGCACCTGCAGAAGTGCCGGTCATTTTACGAGCAGCAAGTGGAGTCTTGGGAAAAGCAGTCTGAGCCAATCATTCAGAAGTTGGTTGAAGCTGACAAAGCAATCGATAGTTCAAATCAGAACATGGCTGCTGTTCAGGCGGAGATTAACCGCGTTCATGGTTTACCGACTCGATCTAAGGATTCGAGGGCTATTCCTGTAAACGACGCGCAGTCTCGGCTTGAGGTAGCGATGGAGACCCTCACGAAGATGGAGCTTGTGTGCGAGCGGTGGAATGATTTAACCAACGCACGTAAATCTATAGAGTCTCTTACGAACGACCAGGAAAGCTATCGTGCCTTGCGCATTGCATGTGAGGAAGCGGTAGGCTCGCTACTGTCTGAGCAGACACGCAACTTTACGGAACTGGTTCAGACTTACTTGCCCGACACCTGGAAGTTTAAGATTGAACTCATGGACGGTGAGCGGGAGGTGTTCCGCATGGGATTTGAGCGCGATGGTAGACTCCACTGCGCTTTGTCTGGTGCCGAGTGGGCCACGGTGATCACGGCTGTAAGTATGGCCGTCTCTACTAAGCTCGACTCAAATGCCCCTGCAGTGCTTGTACCCTACGACCGAGCGTGGGACGCACGAACTCTGTCTGCCGTGATGAAAGGCTTCTTGAATTTTGAGGGGCAGGTAATCATCGCAAGCACGGTTCGCCCGATGGGGCGTCCTCCTAAGGGGTGGACAATCCTCGACATGGACGTCATCAGCAAGGAGTGGGCTCATGGCCCGGATGAACCTGAAGAAGAGTCTGAGCCGGTAGAGGAGACGTTTAATCATAAGCCAATACGTAAGAAGGTTCGTAACGATCGTGGCTTGAGTGTGATTAGTCGCAGTGCCAAGAAGCTTGAGGAGCGAGGTTTCTTGATGGCTGACATCCTTACGATGACAAAGGAAACGGCAGCGCATTTAATCGAGAATAACGTTGAGCCTCACACGGTTACGATTACGGCTGATGGTGGATTCAAGGTGAAGAAGGTAGACAACATACTGCCTATCAACTTGCCTCCGGCACCATAGCGATATGTTTTGCGCTAAGTGCGGGAACAAGACGAAAGTGACGGACTCTCGGAACTCAGACTCCGAGAGCGTCAGAAAGAACTTTGTATCTATCGGCACCTACATGGGTCGGTACACTCCTGATTGGGTGTATCGACGCCGAAGGTGTAATCACTGCAATATTTCTTTCAGTACCGTCGAGCTATCGTTCGAGGATCTTCAAGCTGGTTGGGTACAGAAGTACTGAGTCAGGACTTGATTTCGTATCGTTCCAAAGTTTGGAATGAATACGATCCATCATCGTGAACCACAGTAAACGTTGGTGGGTTTCGCGCGCCCATAGAACTTTTGGGTGCGTGGCTCAAGCAATCAATTGCAGCTTTGTACTTTGCTTCATCGGAGAAGGTAATGATTTTCTCACCTGAGTTAGTAAGAATATACACACTCACAGGCGCAAACTTTTTTGGTGCCGCTTTTTTCGGTGCAGCTTTTTTGGGTGCAGCCTTTTTAGGCGCTGCTTTTTTTGCAGGTGCTTTTTTCTTTGGTGCGGCGGGTTTTTTAGCTGTGGGCATGGGTCCTCCTGTTGCCTTGAAGGTAAGTATAACAGGATGTTGTGCCCGATGGTTTGACACGGGGTAGCGGAACTCGATAGTCTGATGGGGTCGGGCAAGAAAATGCTTGGTTTGACCACTCAAACTTTGTGGGTGTGTCGCTAATAGTTGGGTTTGATATTGCAATAATCTTAGGCGGTGAAAGTGGAAGTAGATGGCACAGTAGGGATGGAGAGCCCTGGGAGCCAAAGCGGAGAGTCAGAACAACTTTCTGCAGTTGAGCGCGGTTCGGAACTTATTCAAAATCTGATCGATAGGCTGAGTTCTGGTGACAGGCCAGAGCAGCGTGCAGCGTGGGAATCAGTTCAAAATCCAGACACGATAAACCTTTTGGTTGAGGCGTGGTTGATTGACGAGAATCAAACCAGGATGAACCTCACGTTGGTCGAGATGGTTCCTCGGCAGGTACAAAGGGCGCGTCAATTTAAGCGGACGATTGAGACGTTAGCTAACGAAGTGAGGCGTCGTCGCTCAGACGAAATGCTTGCCGACATTGAAGAGCAGCTTGGTGAGCTTCCGACTATTGATGTGATGTTGGACGGTGGAGCGCCACCACCAAGTATCGTGTCACGTCAAGTGCTCGCGACATTACGCGCGCCTCGCGGTTTCGAGGTAGACTTTAACGGTGTCTACCGGTTGACCGCTCAAGCAGACGGCACAATCTCACGAATGAAAATTGCGCTTGCACCTATATTTATCGCTGGTCGTACAGTTGACGTTCTGACGGGTGAGACCAAAAGACTGTTGGTGTGGCGTGGTGCAAGTGGGTGGCGGTCAAGGGTTGTAGAGCGACGAACAATACTTGATACGTCAAAGATCATTAAGCTCTCAAACTGGGATGCCCCGGTAAGCACTAACAACACGTTGCACATGGTGTCGTTCTTGTCAGAGTTTGATGCGGAGAACGCGCAGCGGTTTCCTGTGGTGCAATCTGCATCGTCAATGGGGTGGCAGCCAGACGGTGGGTTCTTGATGCCCGATATGTACTACGCCTCTGATTCGAACAATGACCGTGACTTTGCGCTTACACCGCCGTCAGGACTGGAGACATTGTCCGGTGGTTGGAAAACTGAAGGTACGTGGGAAGAGTGGTTGGATGCGATGCGTTTGGTCGAAGACTTCCCGTACATGTTTATCGCTGCTTATGCGAGCGCGGCTGCGCCTTTGCTTGAGGTGTTGCACATTCCTGGCTTTGTGCTCGACTTCAGCGGTGAGACGAGCGGAGGTAAGACTACAGCGTTGAGGTATGCTGCATCGGTATGGGGAAGGCCCGCAGAATCCTACCCGACAGCAATGTATTCCTGGGACGCGACTAAGGTTTGGATTGAGCGCACGAGTGGGTTCTTGAAGAATCTGCCTTTGATCTTGGATGAAACAAAACGTGCGAGGCACAACCGTATTGTTCGTGATGTCATCTACGACTTCTGTCAGGGGCAAGGTCGTGGTCGCGGTTCGATTGAAGGCACGAGGCACACCGAATCGTGGCGATCAATACTTATCAGCAGCGGAGAAGGTGCGGCGACATCATTTTCGCAGGACGCCGGCACCCGCGCCAGGGTGCTGTCGCTCAAGGGTAAGCCTC
>CEUO01094921.1_pt1 | contig 16859 bp, 2 predicted proteins | sample 531391 | NCBI WGS metagenome assembly CEUO01 (sample SAMEA2622799, study PRJEB7988) | marine metagenome | isolation source: saline water (ENVO:00002010), including
ATTACGGCTTGAACCGTATGCACCGTCTTGAAGTCGGATGATACCGTTGCCGTGTATACCCTCTAACATGTTGGTCAGTGTAGGGGAAGATAGACTGTCCCCATCTCGTAGTCCGTTGTCACCGCTATCGTTGTTCTGTGCTGCTGTATGTCCTGATAATGGATTCTTTGTCATCATACCACCTCCAATAAGAATGCGAAGCGCACTTCATTCTGTGCGTTCTTTGAGAATGGCTGAATATCGGCACGGTAAATAGGCACAAACTCATTTGTTGTGGGGTCACGATATTGCAGGTAGACTTCCTGAACTTGCGCGGTATAGACGTGATTGATACCAAATGAGCCTTCCACCAAAACGGTGTTGTCATCTACAATCTGAACTCGCGGTGTGATTTTGGCCAACGTCCGTGCCCCACCATCATCTGATGTGGCTACGCTACCATCCGAACCGATGTGCAATTCATTGACCAATGTGGCAAGGTGTTCCACCAATCTCCGTTTGATACTGTTAAGCACTGGCATCAGAAAGTCCCCCTTCTACGTCGCCCCTTCACGGTCCCAATCTCATGAGCGCGCGGTCGTATCAATTGCACTGTGCCACTTCCCCCAACTGTGCCTACGTGGGCGGTCACACCTGTGAATGTTGTGGCTCCTCCTATGCCCGTGTAGGATATATGCTTGGTGCCTTCAATGATAAGATGACCTGTCGGAGGGAAGCCCGCAGTGGAAGTGACCGTTAGAGTAGTCCCTACAAGCCCTGTGTGGGCCGTCTTCTGTGTCAGCCCTACCCCGATAGCCGAACGGGCCGGATTGTCCCCTGACGTGGCCCCACGGTGCCCTATGATGAATCCCGAATGGATGTTGGTGTCTTTATTCAACACAGCATGGTGAGTATAGGTGCTTTTCACGCGGTTCTGTGAGCCTGTGACTTCACGATGTTGCACATAGCCGCGACTTCTGAATACCGTGCCACCGATAGATGAAATGTCCTTCTTGACAATCTGTGTAGCAGTGTCACCTGCTGATGGTTCTGCCAATAGTTCTCCTTCCGCAGTGAGAGCAAGGATTGCCCCTTCTATACCGCGTTCATATGAGACAAATTGGAAGTCACTCTCTTGACTGGATAACTCATGCTCTACTTCAACGACAGCAAGGCGCTCTACTGTGCGGTCCACAGGATTGTCATACAGGACCACATCACCGGGCTCAATATCCCATGATGAAGCATGGGCTTTACTCTTGATTGCGCCTTGTGCCTTACGGTTAAGGCGTAACAATTGATTCGCACTACGTCGTGCCGATGTCGTGTTGGTGGCCGTAGGGTCGATAATCTTCTGTTGCTTCACATTCCCGTGCTTCTTCTGTAATTCAGCATCATCCACAGAGACCATCAAATCATCATTGACAGCGTGCTGTTTACCTTGCACTACAATGCGGTTAGCGATGTCCACAATGGGGTCATTTTCACTCCCACCTGACCCTTTTGACTTCCCGACCTGTCTGTCTATGACATGGAAGATTTCAGGCGCGTAAATGAGATTACCGAAGCGGTCATAGAACAGGACATGTCCATCATGACGCGCAGTGTATCGCATGGCAGTCACAACACTCACCCCATAGAAGTTCTCTGATAGGAAATGCATACTGTGGTTAGCCACAGCCCCCTGATAGGTCTGCGTGTCACCCAGTCGCGTTCCTGTGTAAGGTAGCCCTGTGCTCACCGAGTTGAATCCTTGCATTTTGTCTTTGAGCAAATACTGAATGAGGTCTGTCGTGCGCAGTCCAACATTCACAGTCTGTCCGAGTCTGTAGTGGTTCTCTTCAGCATCTGCCCCTAAATCTGTCAAACTGCGACCTTTCATGTTGAATAGATGAAGTCGTGTGCCTTTGGATGCTGTTTCCACATTGGAGGCACGCAATCGAAAACTCGACTCTACATCTGCACCGAATGCCAATAATGGCGGAGTGCTACCTGTGCCCATTAGTGCACCGTCAAAATAGATGGCATCGTTATCCCTTACCCCTTGCTTGTCGGCATGAGTTAAACGTAAAGTGGATTCCTCTTCAATGGCCCTGTATCTACGTGGATGAGTCATTTGGAAATCACTTTGGCTTGGAGCAATGACCTTAAGTTGACGCCCTTGTGAGTCTTTATTCCGTTCATAACGCGCATGATGGACCGCGTTGTCTACAAACACAGGTGTTGAGATTTTAGAGCCTACAGCAGAACGCACATTATCGGCTCTACCGGCAGGGTTAGAAGCGTATGTGGCACTGTGTGCTGAAGGATGTGCATAGGTCATGGAATCAACTCATTGTCTGTATGGTCGCTCTCTCCAGTGTGGTCTGAAGTATTTTGTGCAGGGCCCGGTTTCAAGGTCTGTGTGTGTCGAGGGTGCACACTGTAATCAGGGCTGAGTAATGGGTCACCTGTCTCTTCGTCGTAAGTGGTCGCTCTTCTAACAGCGTCCCCACGATAATGCTGCAATGTATTCACTGTTGGTGTGATACGCGCTACTGTCTGACGCAGACTGCTTTGGAATGTGCTGGATTCACTACCGGGAATCTTTGGACCCTTGCTTACAGGCACAACATAATTGCTTGTGTCGAACAGATACACTGGGGCATAAGGTGGGTTATCGGGGGCAGGATTTGAGTTACGCAGATAAACCCCACCAACTGCGCGGGCATTCGGTGTATCATAAGCAAACACACCATAACGACCTGCTGCTGTCCCTGCAAGGGCATTTGGTTTGTCACGGAACACTTCAACATGCCGATGGTCAAGAACCCTCACGGGGCGAAGTAGCAATCGAATCAACTTATCACTGACGTTTGTCTGTGCTGTCAGTGAATTATGCACAGTGCTTTGGTAAGGGTTACTGCTGCGATTGGAACTGCTAACACTTGACCGCCCCCATCCGAGGTCGCTCACTGGCTCAAGATAATTCGCAAGGTCGATGATAAATGAACCACCGAAAGGCATCATACCGTGTGTGTAATTGAGTCTCATCACTTGTTTGAATGAAGAGAAGTTCAATAGTGTGAGGTCGAAATCAGCCACTGCGCGTGTATCAGTCTTGATACCGGCTGCGACGATGTATCTACGTCCAATGCCTCGGTCAGTGTGCAGACTGTGTGCCTCTGTGCCGATTGTAACATAAGGGCGACTCATAGCATCTGACAGTTCAGCCGTCGTCATCGTGTCGAGCCCGATACGAGGTGAAATGCGAGAGATAGGTTCCATGTTTGTTTCATTGGCGGGCAAGAAGTTTGCTTCAGCGTATTCGATATTACTGCCTACCATTGCTTCCGGTTTGAGCAGACCGTCAGATGCAGATAATTCAAGTCGCGCACTGATACCTCTCGGGACTTCAAAGTTCTGTAAATCATCGTTACGCGGTCGTAAGTAACCCGGAGTGAAGGCAGGTTCTGACGTGTGATGAGACAATACCATGCCGGATGGACGAAGAGGCACACTCACATCTTGTAGCACATCCTCATTGAATGCTGTAGGCCATCGCACACCACGCCCATCTCCTCTGTCCCCCACACGTTTTGCCGTAGCAGGGTCAAAGAAATCGAGTGTAGCACGGCAGGGGCCATGTGTAGGGGCGATGTAGAACGGCGTGGCTGATTTGGTGCGGTCTGTGGCTCTGTATGCATCTTCAGGGTCCCATGATGGCCTGATACCGAACCCTCGCACAGGGTAACGTCTCACATCCTCTCCGAGAGTATTGCCCCACCAGTCTACAATGTAATGACTATTGGCCAATACAAGATTACGTCGTTGTAGGGCGGCATCTGTGTTGCCTAATGTGCCTGTATGTGTATCACCGGGATGATGTCGCATTGTGAGTGCGTCATTCACAATGTTCCTCAATGCACATCCATAAGGACGTGTCATCCTACGCCCATGACTGTATCTCACTTGCTGTAATTTCAAGTCTGACCCTGTCAAGGCTGAAGCGTTGGTGAGTCGTTCCATAATACCTGTGTAATCCCCTGCAACAGAAGCAGTAGTGGTAAGTGCCTCTGCGGCAGTCTCTGAATATGTGCTTTGGGTTACAGTATCATGCTGCACCATAGGACCACTGTGCCCAATATGCACATTGGCATACGGGTCAGTCAATCCTTGCGCAGCACGGATAGCCCAACGTGGCCGATTGTATGGTTGTCGCACAGCGAATCGGTGACCGAATGCAAGGTTGCGTTTGGTGTTAGAAATGCCTCCAATAGTGGCTGTGATGCTACTTGCGGCACTGGAAGATAGCACCAATCCTTGCGTGTCACTTTGGGAGATATTCTGTGTGTCCCATGACTGCCCCCACCCTGTCCATACGTCACCCCAGTGGTCCAATCGAGACATCTGCGCACCGAATCGGTGACCGGATGGCCAGAATGCACCATAGTGGTATTTGCGCGGGCTTCCCAAAGTATCAGGTCTTGCTTGAGGAGGGAATGTGCTGCTGGATAAAGCCCACGCATCTGCACCATAGATGACAGTGCTTTCCCATGCCTTCATACGGAAGTCGAGTGGACCATCACTGATGGCATATGTGAACTCATGATAATGCACGGTCTCAAAGTGCTCAGGGAGGTGGTTATACGGTTGTTTGTCCACGGCTGCGGCTGTGGCTGAAGCACGACTATCTGAATACCATGTCATTGGCCTCCCAAGATTATGATGCCATAGACACAGGTAAGCATCGGCCATGTGAAGACTGTTTGTGTCGCGCGTGCCTGACAATAATTGGGGCAGACTACGTGTCAAAACACTCACTCTTGAGTTACGGTAAAGTTCACCCGAATCCAATAGAGCGTATGGTGTAGACAGACGGATGGTGACTCCATCACCAACAGCAGCCCAAAAACGCGCGTTGCCTGATACACCAGTGAATACTGTGGTGTTCTGACCTGCTGCCCCACTGCTATACCCTCTGTTTGTGTATGAGCCATATTCCTTGCCACCGTCTTCATGTATCACCTCTAATCGGTGGTTGTAATAATCACGACCTACCAACGGGAACAGGTCATTGTTGTCCACGACTATGATACCGTCAAGACCAGTGCCAACTGGTGTCTCTATGGTGAATCTTTGCACCTCACAAGTAGGGCTGAAAGAAGAGTAGGCGTGTGTGTAATAATCGAGGTAATGTGTCGGATAACCAACCAATGTGATTTGGGAAGCAACCGCGCCTAATGTGGAACGGCAGAAATGGTAGTAGTCGTCAGGCTGATAATGCTCAAGACGGCGATAATTGTTGGTTGTGTCGAAGACACTGCTGGTCTTCAATGCGACTGACCACCACGGAACTGTAATGGTGTAACCCGGTGTGCTACTGCGGAACATACCGGGCCGATAAGGGAGAGAACGGCGTGTGAATGCCCCTGAACTGTTTGCGTTCACACCTAACGAATTGAACAGACCCAGTGTAGGCACACTGGTGAACTGCTGGTGAGGTGATGGGTCAATGTCTAACATGACCTCGTTGATGTAGATTTCACAACCGCGCACATCTGCTTTGGTTGCCTCTGCAAGAATCAGGTCAAAAGAGGTGGCTGAAGCATCCCACTGCACAGCGATGACTGTGGCTACTTGTTGGTCTGTGAGGAATGGATATGTGGTATTCGCTGCTGGGCCGGGGCTCACGGGTGGGTTGGCATTGCCCGGAGGAGTATTGGCGTTATTCCCGAGTATCTGTTGCGCGAACAGGTTAGGTTGAATTACAATCTGATACGAGCCGACCTCTAACGGGTCAGGGAAGTTCCAATGGTGAGCATAATTAGTGCCCACCTCAAGGCTGATACGATGGCCTCCTGCGGCATTCGCAGCATTGGTGCTGTCTGCGATACCGTAACCATCATGTCGCACCTTTGTCTCAAACATCAAAGTGAAAGAGTCACCGTGAATGTCTGAAGGTTTGAACATGGCACTCTGTGAAGAGAACCACACTAATGGTGTAGGACTACCCCCTGTTGTGCCTCTCTGATTATTATTAAGAGAAGTCAATGTCGCACCTCCTGAAGTCCCTGCTGACTGTGCAGCAATGAGTGCGTCATAGCCCAGTTCTTCTTCCATAGAGACTACACTGGCAGTCTTACACGCTTGGTTGAGCATGTAAAGCCGTTGATACAGAGGGTGCGCTGTGTGTCCCGGTAGCATAGCCATTGTGGGTGTGACGTAGTGATGGCCCATACGTGGCAAAGGCATTGGCGTCAATGGACTCGCACGAAGTTGCACAGCAGGGGTCTGATTAGGGTCAGCCGTCCAATCAATGAGGGGTTTGTCAGGCGACTCACCACTGACTTCAGCATGGTCGCGTAATCGTCGCCCTGCGAAATGGCGTGTGGAACCCGCAGGGATGTAGAAAGAAGGACTCACACTGGCCCCCACAGTCGCTGTGAACTCAGGTGTGAAAACACACCCTGTGAATGTGCTTCCTGAAATATCTGTGTATGAGAAGAGAGCATCTCCTATTACCGCGAAATACCGTCCATCCGGCAAGGGGTCTACCTTCCAAACACCGGATAGGACTGCTGTGTTCACAGTGACAGTATCAGCCGTATGACTCACATAAGTGAGAGGGTTGTAGCGCAAGATTCGGGTGCTACCGTGATAGCCAATCGGTTCCCGTGTTGAATGAGAATGTCCCATCTTAGTGACATGGAAATACAATGCGCGGTCATGTGGTTCATACGCAGTCTCTAACGGACTGTTATCATTCCAATGACCTTTGCGCGAATCAGGGAAAGTATCAGGTCGAGAATCAATACTTTCCCAGCCTTCATTTTCCCATGTGGGCCCTGAAGACGGGGCTACATTTTCAGAAGCGAAATTGCTTGCTATGGCCGGTGTAGGTTGTGTGGGATGTTGAAGGCCACCTGTCCCCATGCTCTCATGCTGATATGCTTGTAGTCGGTCAAAACCGGACCTTACAAGGATATTGCCGGGAATGGTATCATGGTCCGGTAGCCTGATTCGCATATTGGGTGTATCGCCACTCATTGCTAAAGCAGGGGCCAAGCCTTCCGTTTCACGATTAGAGAGTTGGCTGAAATCACGCACGATTGTGCCGAATGGTGAACCACCTGAAATCGTGTGAGTTTGCCCTGTGTCATCAACCACTGTGACTTCCATGAACTGCTCTTCTTCGTTGGGGATTTCCAATGCGTTAAGGACCAAGAACGGGTAGTCTTCTGCCAATTGCGGGTGTGCTAATTCTTGCGCCTGTATGACAGGGAACATGGCAGCATTTGTTGTTTCAAACGAGAACCGATTATTGCCGAGAATAGTCTCCCCAAATCGCCTATGTGTATCTAACACACCATCACCTGTGCTGTCTACCTTGCGCATGACCCACGGAATAGCACCAAGACCTCTCGCATTAAGCGCAGGTAGGCACACGTTACCTCCACCCATACGTTTCCATACTGCATGTTGTGGTAAGAAGTTACGAGCAGCAGTGCGTGTGCGCCAGTATTCGTTCGGTGATATTCCACCACCTCCACCTCCGCCACTTGTTCCCGCAATTCCTCTGAGTGTTTGCACAGCGTTGACTGTGATTGTCGCATCTGCACCTCCACCGATAGAACCACCGTCTATTGTCAACACATCACCGGGTTTGTAACCTCTACCTGTCTGTGCACCTGCTCCAGTATTGGCGAGGTCATAGGCCGTGACTTTACCACCACCAACAGTGACTACGGCTATTGCCCCTTCACCACTACCACCCATGAGTGGAAGTGCGTGTGTTGATATTGGCCCTGCGCCATAACCGGCACTTCCAGCAGCAGACAGGTATGAACCTCTCATGCCTCCAGTGGCACTACTGATGTCTTGGAAGAGCGGCCCACTGGGTATAGGTCCTCCGACGAAATAATATGGATTATCAGCACATGCAATTTTACCACCTTGCGCGCCTATGGTCGCAATGCCTGATGTGAATAACGCATCATCAGGATAACCTGCATTGCCGGGGTTCACATCTTTGTCAAAGAACAAATCACCTGTTGGGAACAAACAAGTGTCCATCGGGTGCCTAACTGGGTCAGCAGAAGGAATCCACGCTTCATCATATTGGAGAGGGGGATTTGTCCCCACAGCATATTGGGCTTCAATGTGTGGACCTCCATTACTCCACGCCACATAGCGGTCAGTATTATGCCTGTCAGGATGGGTGACTTGAATAGTCCCTGCCGAGTCACTTTTCTCTATTCTTGAGACTGTGAATGTTGCATTCGCGCCTCCGGTAGTGATGGTCAGCACATCACCGACTTTGTAGCCTGTGCCACCATTGTTGATTGCGACTCGCTTAGGTTGGCCAGCAGTAGATACCCCAACATAGTAGTCCACTGTGCACCCTGAACCAGTGCCACCAGTGGTTGCCCGATTCTCTATAATGCCACCGGCTCCGCCTGATGTGTAACCTGAACCAGTAGTGCCCCAATCTATGATACCTGTAACAGCGCCAGTGGCATCGCCCCATCTCATATTGACCATGTCTCCGGCACAGAAGATTCCGCGCCTGTCTGCTTTTGCGATGATGGGGAGTTCACCTTCATGGGAAATAACCACATAGTGACGAGGGTGCACACCAGTCGAACATTGGTTAGGGGTAGGTGTGATGTGGTAAGTGGTAGCATCACCGACATTGTCTGTGCCATATCCGTAAGCGACACCATTGCGCGCATGGCAACCCATCTGATGACCATATGGTGAGAATCCGAGCATTGGGTGCCATGCACCTAATCCTGCTGCAATCCCATACTTACCCACGTTAAGGCGATTGCGTGGCACTTTGAGACTATTCAGATACGAATAGCGTTCACCATGCCATCCAATTGCCCCAACCGGGCAGGTTCTATCCACAGCGTCAACAAACCCGTTGAAATGCACTTGTGTTGCTGCAAGATGGTCATAAATCGTGTTCTGCACAGCACCCGCGCCAGTCGTAGCAGCATATTCGACTTGATTGTTCAACTTGACTTGTGCCCCATTACACCACCGATGGTTGCCTGTTTTGGTCCATACGTGCACATTGTATTCGTTAGGAGCAGCAACGGGTTTGTAAGAAGGGTCTACATACATCGCATTGTGTTCTACGTCTACATGTTCAGGACTCTCAAGAGCCATCTTACCAAAGCGGCGATTGATACTCAAAGCAAATGTTCTACCTGCTGGATTGTAACCATAATAAAGGCCATAGGCGGTTGCAGGGTTGGCAGGGTCTGATGGGAAAGATGTATTTCGCGCGATGCGTAACCACCCATATGCAGGTAAGGTCTCCGGTAAAGGCTCTACTGTCCTTACGAAGCCTTGCTCACCATTGGTAGGGCCTGTATTGGCGGCTGCATGGTAGAGTTCCATTGGTCCACAGTCTACCCACCCGTAGCGGTCTTGCATAATGCCTTCACGGAATGAAGGTAAGAATGTGCCTCCCAATGCTTTGAGGTTGCCAGTCCCCGGCCATGTGTTGATAGCGGCTGCAATGACAGTGGCCAATTCTTCACTATTCTGAACCCGTGTAGCATCAATGACGAACACGTCAGATGTGTGTGCACCCGCTCCAGTCTCATCATAAGCCGTCAGTGCGGCTGCACCAATACGGAACATGGTAGCGTGTGTGCCAAGAGGGATAGGTTGAGGTGGACCACCGGGGACAACATACTGTTCACCACCCGTGACACGGGCTGTGGTGATAGGATGTGGGGGGTTCTTCGATATGGCATTATCAAACCAATTCCCACCGGGCGCATAGCCACCATCAGCATGGAACAGCACATTGCTTAGAAGTGCGGGGAAAGTTGTGTTCAGTCCAGTCCCTGTGCCATGTGCGTAAATCTGTGCATCATAATGGTCCATTGGATGTGCCCACAGTGTGCCTACAGTTTTTGTCACAGCCGCACTGGCATTGTATGAATTAGACCAATGGAATGACACACCTCGCGTTTGTAGTGGGTGATACTGGTCAAACATGTAGTGCGGTTCACCCATCGCTGTCTCCCAATTGTCCACTTTGTTGTAGGGGAAAGGTGCATGAGTTTGTCTCCAATCACCTGTTGTCGCAGGTGGTGGGAGATATTCACCAGTCGCTGCCCCTGCTGATGTAACACCTGAACGGTTGGTCAACACATTCGGTAAGAACAAGTTAGGCAATGTGTGCACATTGGCTACCGCAGGGGCTCCTATTTTGATGGTGTAAGGTTTAGCGGCCACAGTCCATTTTACCGATGGTTCAATTGCGGCCATGAAATCTGCTACTCCCTCTCCTGCCCAATGCTTTGGTGTAGATTGACCGGGGCCGAAAATAATGTATGCCGTGTCTTCAGGGCCGGTGTATCGGGTATACGGATGCGCGAATCTGATAGTTACTGGGGCAGGTGCTGTCATGTGCACATCTCCACTACCCTTTGTGTATTTGGCTGCGAAAGCCCCCGGCACATTGAACAACGCGCCTGTGCCATCAAGGTCAGGGACCAATACTGCATCTGCATTCATGAACGGTGGATTGCTCTCACCTCTATGTTGGTCTAATTGGCTGGTGCCGGGGAACATAGCCAATAGCGCAGTTGTGTCAAGGATGCAATGTGCACCCATCTTTTCACCCACGTTCTGCAACCCTGCACAGCCTGTGGGCCCTGTGGCGTATGGGTGTGTATAGAACTGTGAATAGTCAGTCTTACTACCATCATTCACATCGAGAACAACACCACTGAAGCCCCCACCGAAATAGAGTGGGACATGATGGTCTGTCGAATCATGCGCGCCTCTGAAATAAATGAATGGTTCAGAGTATTCACTACCTGCCAAACGTAAACCGGCTGTAATTTGCGCATGTTCTTTCTTCCCATGTCGCATGAAAATGACACGGTCTGCCACAGCATCACCGCCGAAGCCACCAGCACTGTCAGGCAGTCTCTTATGCACATCGGTAGAAGAGCGTGTAGGGTCAAAACCAAAACGATAAACGATGGTTGGCCCACCCCATGTGAGGTCTGCCAATGGCTCTCCAACAACATATTCTTCATCATTCAACCATACTGTGGTCTCTTCTCCCCACGTAAGGTCATGAGTGAAATCAAGGGCTGACTGACCTGCACGGAGACGCCATGCGTTCGTGCGCCCTAATGGACCAAAATGCAACAGTCCATCACAATTGGTAGTAGGCAATGCCAACCCGACACTGTCAGTTTCCATCAGCCAATGATTAGCCGCCAAGTTCTGCACCTTCCCATCGTTGACAGGGAACATAGGGTTCTCGACCAATGGTGAGACAAGGTCACCGGGGAATGAGACATATTGGGTGCCATCAAGACAATCTTCCCACATCTTTGTGTCAACAACATTATTCGCGCTGTCTACCAAGATAGGCGTTGCAGTGTTCGCATTGGTCCCACGATAGCGTGTGGTGATTTGCAGAATCGTCCGAGGTAGATAACCACAATCCGGTAATACCCCTGCATTCATTTCTGAACGAGTGAGGCCACCAGTATGAGTGTTGGATGTGTGCGCTGCCACAGCGATATTGCCACCATCCATGATGTTAGCAGTGGCTCTTGCTGATGAGATAGAAGCGGCGTGAATACCCCAATCAGCGAATCGCTCAACCTCAAAGAGGTCTTTGGGCATGAGAGGGTCATTCTTGTTACTGTATGCTTTAATGCGGACTGCACTTTTCGCACCTTCCCCCATCCATTCTGCATAGGTCCTACCATCCGGCGCGAACATATCACTGATGTCAAGTCTAAGGGCATCTTCTGCACTGGGGTCCCCTGTTAATGCGAGTTCCATAGCGGCAGCGACAACCTCATCAGTTAGAATACTGGTCTGATTTAGCATGGGACTGATAACCACAGGTGCACCGGCTGCGACGGTATTGTCTGCCGGACCACACCATGCTGACGTGGGGAAGAGTGTTGCGAGAGTGTCTGTGCTTGTTGCAGCCGTGATTCCATAAAACTCATGACCATTTGCTGCTATTGCTTCAGTGGCATTGTATCGTGTCCTGTGAGTATAGCGCAGAACAACCCCTGAATCCCAATAGCCCGAAGTCGTAGCAGATGGTCGGCATATCCATATGAGTCCATCTCTTTCAGGAAATCCGAAGAAACCCAATGAGTCAAAATCGTCACTTACGTCTTGAGCAGGTGTGAATGACCAAATGCCATCATCATTGTCCCCTGTGGCATTCGCTGAACCACCGCCATCTTTGATGCGTAGAGTTGTGTTCCCTGCTGCTGCAATAGTAGCATCTAAAGTCACACCAATCCCACATTGTGGCACACGCACTGTGCGCCATTTATTCCCGCGCCATTCCAATTCCTTTGTCGAGGCATTCAAATCACCTGTGCCTATATGACCACTGGGGTCTCCTTTACCCCACATGTGCCGCCCAATAGTGAATCCACCTTCTGTGACATCACGGTCATCGAACCATATCATGACTTCATCATCCAGTGTAGGTGGTAATGGGGTGTTGTTGAGTGCGAATGTCTGACCATATTCCCGATAGACCATTCTCACAGTATGTGCTCGTCCGAGATGGTCCACCAACCTCATACCGTAAAGATGCCCCAGCCCCACTGTGTCATCTGACACTTCATTAGTAGGCACATACCCACTGTATGCAGTGGCTGCGACAGTTTGGGTGGCACGATAGATATTTGCGAATCGTCCGTCGTTTGTCCCTGATGGGCCAAAACCCCATGCCCCTGCATCAGGTGCCCAACCGGGATAACCTGCGGCAGTAAAGCCGCCAAAATTGACACGTGAAGTGGCTTTGGTCCCTGTGCGCAATCCTTCCACTAAAGTCTGCCCTTGCCCCTTACTCTCATAGGACTCACCATAGACAGTATTGGCTTGTCGCCCTGTGCCTATCTCAAAGGTAGATGGAGGTAGACCTGCGTTTGATACAGAAGTCATATCGGCGTCATAACCGACATTCATGTTATTCTCCAACCTACTGTTGTCCTCATCAACAGGCATCAATTCACGCAAAGTAGTGATAGGCGCAAATGGTTTGCCGTGCTTGTCAATAGGCATCGGGGCAGGATGCATATTTTCACCTGTTAGTTCTTCAGGCATACAGAAATAGTTGCGGAAACGACCACCATGCCCAATCAAAAACTGTGGACGATAAGGGGCCTGTGCACGGCTGTTGTCAAGCCATGCACAGAAGTTGCGACTTGCTGCACCGGGAACTGTGCTATGCACAACAATAGTGAATCCTTCTATACCATCTATATCTGTGACAACACGGCCAAGATGTGCACGTAGATAGCCCATGTGACTACCTCGGTCATATGAGTCGAAAGCATCAGCATTCCAAAACGGTGCAGGGTCATGTGTGCTACCTGTTATGGCGAAATCAGATTGATGGTGTGATGAAGCAGGGTCATAGTCCTGTGAATTGGGTAGGCTTGCTGTGTTCGTGGTTACATTCAACAAAGCGCCTTCACCCGCGTATTGGTCAGCAGGTCGGCGTTGGTTGCTTCGTCCGTTGCGCGCACCAGCCTGATTGACCATGCGCACCAATTCTCGCGCTGCTGCCTCAATGTCTGTGATACCTTCCTTCACACCAACTTCACCGAGGTCCAATGTCAAACGGCGTGTGAAATCTAAGTCAGTCCAATGTGGGAGATGTTGTAAACCAAAGCGACTCGCTGAATTGGTAGCAGCGTCACCTGTTATGCTATTCGGCACAGTGCGCTTCCCTTTCATGCACAGGAATGCGGGGATAGCGCGTGTGCCATCAGGAGTATCAAAAAAGGTAGACGTAAATCGGTAACGGTCAGCATTATTGGATTGTATCAGAGCAGCCTCTGACAGTGTCATTGTCCCTGCATGATGTAATTCTGCGTCATTAGGGCAACACACCTTGTTGCTTACACGGTCCACGCCACCCTGTGAAGGGCAAGGGTCCGTCTCATCATCGGCTACTTTGACGTAGTTGTCTAATTGGCGCGTTTTGTAATCATTCACGACCGGGAAACCAGTGGCCTGTGCCATATTGGAATCCATATTGAACCATGAGCGGTGGGAATAAGCAGATTCCATGAACTCGGATTTGCCATTAGTGGCAATGAGGTCCATCGCTGCTTGGCCGGGGATAGGATTGCCGGAAGTCCCTGCATACCCTGCTGACGCGCCACTGTTCACGACTTTGACAACAGCACTTGCATGGTTCCCATACCATTTATCACGGTCCTTACGCTGTGAACGATAACCGTTGGCCACATCGAGATTGTTCACTTCAGGTGTAGTGGCACCACTTTGCACTTGCATGTGGAGGTCATGGAAAGAGATGAACTCTCTATCGTTAGAAGCATCATACAATAATACCCGTGCATGGCCTTCAGTGGCCAAATAAGGGTCAAGATAAGCCACTACTGGTAAATGTGGGCCTACACTGCCGACGGGCTTCATGGGGTCCGCCCAGTCTAATTCATGGAAGTTCAATTGAATGGTCTTGTTCACATGCTGAACAAAGTTCTTTGCTGTCTCAAGACAGTCATCACCAATCAAGAAGTTCTCAAGCGATACAGTATCGCGCGCTTCTGTTCCTAATTCACCTTCACCACCATTGAAACCATTCCACACTTCATATTCATTGAAGACGCCGCGTGATTTGCAGAACAAACCCTCCATAGCATGGGCATTGGTGTAGTGCATATTCATCCATACCGTGTCCCCATGTCGTAAGCCACCGGGCGCGTATGGGTTGTTCCATGTCGTATTGCAGATACCATCGTCCAGTTTGATAGGGAAATTACTCAATGTTGCATTTTGTGTAATAATGCCAACAAGCACCAATCTGTCATTCACTGCAACAGCAGGGGCACCGGGGTTCTTCCACGGGTCAGGGACAGCAATTATGACACTACGCTCTGACGCATGTGACAGAGCGACATAGTAGTTCTTCGTGATTGGATTGATGAAAGAAAGTCCATAGGCCGCACCACCAATTGTGTAAGCCCCCCACGGTAGCATTTCGTCGTTGTCTATCCTAAATGCGTTAGTTCCAATACTCAACGTGCTATTGTCTTCTAACACTTTGAAACGCGCGCATTTGCTCTTGATACGAGCAAGATGTGGGTTGGTCGCAGGACCTGCCTTGAACTCGACAGCACTGACATATTGCCGCAAACCATAGTCAATGTTCCCACCTTGCGTCTGCACATTTGCACGGTCATAATAGAACGGGGAACGGAACTCACGCGCCGACGAAGTATCGTCGTCAATCCCATTCATCCCGTAAGGGTCATCAGCAATCTGCCTCAATGAATCATCAGGGACTATACCCACAGATACTGATGCTCCCACCTGAAGCGATTTCAGTGCATTCTTAGAACCACGATTGGCGTCATTACCGAGAGTATGGAGTTCAATGTAGCCACTCCCTCTGTTCACATTTTTGATAAACAGATATTCACCGTCAGGTAAGAACAGGCAACGTGGGCGCATCACGTGACCGATACCGCGTGTAGGGAGATACCCACCTACATTATTGGTGCCAATGAAACTATCAGGGATGCGCGCTAAATCATCAACGTAGACACGCAAGTTTGCTGCGTCAACCTTAGTGACTTGGACACCTTTGATTGGTAAGTTCTCTGTCCAACGGTAGTGGTAAAGGGATAGCACATTCCGGTCTACTGGTGATACACCGGGACAACGCCGACCTACTGGATTCGGTGCCCATGTATGTGCAGTCATTGTAGTATCGAGATGGATTTTCATTGAGTTGTCAGGACCGGGGAAAACACCCGCATTACGGTCTTCAAAGAAATGGTAAGGGAACACTGGGATTTCGACCATTGCGCGAGTGGAGGCATATTGTGTGCCCAACTGATAATCGTGTGACACAGAGCCTATGGACTGGAATAAACGGTCATTGATAGTCGTGCCATCAGAGCAGACAGATTCTTCCCCATACAAGGGGTCCAATTTGATACTGATACCTGCACGGAGACCGTTCCCACTACACCAAAGAGCGAACGAGTCAGTCTCACTGCCGTCAGCGTTGATGAAACGACCACTGCCCATTAACCCAGTAGTAGCAGTGAATGAGAATGCGGTGGCAGTCTTTGTGAAGTATTCGGCAGAAGCACCACTTTCAAGATGTATACGACCCCGCATCGGGAAACAGTAAGTCCCCCATGAGGCCAAAGCCGTTGATGTGTTATTCAACGGCGCGACTGTTAGAGTCCCAGCACCTGTGTTCAGTGCTGTTATGGTGGCTGTGCAGTCTTTCCGTGTATTCCATCCAATACGTGATAGTGGGCTGGGGTCCCATGTGGGTTTAGTGTTCACTGCACCTTGCCCTGCCCCACCTAATGTAACAGTCACGACGGGGGCACCGGGTTGTATTTCCTTCACAGTGTGAGAGTCAGGTGAACCGTCTCCTCGATAATTTGCTTTCACGTTCGCAATATCGTCCATGAAACCGCGAGCAATCAACAACAAAGACCGACCACGTTCATCCATGCCAGTCTTGAAAGAGTGCACACGTCCGGTCGATTGTAAGAACTCCACAGATACATGTGTAGGGTCATCAGAATCAGCAACAGCAGACACAGTCTTGCTTAATTGCATAGTCCGTTCACGATTACTCGGTTGCACAATGAGATAATGCAAAGTGCCTTCAGAGTAGTTGTCAATGATGTCATACACTTCATTCACATGTGTAGACTGTGTGGCCCAATTGCGATTACCGGGACGTAATGATTCACGATAATGGTCAGGTGCTGTGCCTACTGGTGGGTCCAATGCACCACGTGAACGTGTCCGCACGACCATACGGTGGTAAGATGAAGGGTGTTCAGGGTCTATGACATGGCTTGCGTCTACTGCTTTCG
>CEUO01016916.1_pt1 | contig 16814 bp, 28 predicted proteins | sample 531391 | NCBI WGS metagenome assembly CEUO01 (sample SAMEA2622799, study PRJEB7988) | marine metagenome | isolation source: saline water (ENVO:00002010), including
GCCACCTACTGTAGCGGTAGCCGTAAACGTCCCCTCTTCGTAATCGTCCAAAGTGTTCGCATTTGCACTAGAAACTTGCGTAGCTGGAAACGCCACGCCTTTAGCGGCAGTTGCAATTTCTGCCAGTGTAACTTTTCCATCGGATGCGATGGTTATAGCATCGGTATCAGAAGCACTACCAATAGTGCCATCATCCGGTATAACCAAGTTGCTACCAGCAGCTTGAGCCCCAATGTCTGACAGCACCTCACTAGCAGACCTTCCCTCTATATCTGTCCCATCTACTCTAAGAAAATCATTATCCGCTACGCCAGAAGTAAATTTAGCTATATTTGTGTTAGATATTCCTGTATCTAGTACTGCTGCCGTTCCCAATCCTAAAGATGTTCGTGCAGTTGCTCCCGATTCTGCTACAAAATTAGACCCATCACCTACGATAAAATTACCGTTAGTAACAGCCAATCCTGCCACATCTTGTAACTGTGCATCTAACCTAGCATTTGCCACAGTACCTGACAATTGACTTGCATCAATGGTCTTGTTAGTAAGAGTTTGGGCATCGCTAGTAGTGACTGCCTTTTCTGAAGGGTACGTAACAAATACATCCTTAGTTCCTGCAGAAAAATCTACAGCATTATTAGAGTTACTTGATTTTAGTACCGTAGTTCTAGCTAAAGTATTTGAACCAGAAGTTGATACTGTACCTAACCCTACCTCAAATTCATTAGCATTTTGATGAGCTATAGCGTAGTAAGTAGTATTAGTATTTCCTATGGCAGAAGCAAAAGTTTGATAAGATTGAGCTGCTCCACCTAGAGTTATAGTTCCAGTTCCTGTAGTAGTTGTAGTCTCCCTAACTCTGTCTGCTAATACAAACGCCATCTATCATCTCCTAAGCTAACCTTATTATAGCTGTAGATGCACCTGCAGCTGGAAAGGTAATTGTAAAGTCTCCTGCTGTAGCTGTAATATCACTGCCAAAGTTTAATATGACACATGCAGGATTAGTTAATGAAGCAGATGTAGTATTAGGCGTGGAGTTGTATATCATCGCCCCACGAGCTGTAATTGTTACTGTCGAAAAAGTTAAGTTACTAAAATCACATACAGCCGTACTACTATCTAAAGCAGGGTCTATAGAAGTTAAACTAGCTCCCCCCGAAGAATAACCTGTGCCTGAAACTTCATTAGAAGTAGTAAATGCTGTAGTGCTCGCACTTAAACTAGCACTTGATGTATATAAAGCTAATTTAAAAGTATCCCCCGAAGACGCATCAAAATCATGTGCCCCGACTAAAAGTTCTTTTTTAAAGCTGTTACATACTGCTTGTGTAATTGCCATTAAAGTCTCCTGATAATTTTTGCTGCATCCGTATGTCCAGCGTTATTTAACTTGTTTACTAAAGTAGTTCTATCACTTTTAACTGCTTGTTTCAAATAGTGTAATATAACCTGTTTTAACCTATTTTGATAGGCCATAGCTTGATCCCGTAAAGGTTTTGGTGCGTCTTTCCCCACATATATTATATTGGAGATAGCCATTTCTGTAAGCTCTTCAGGGGTTAACCCCCTATTAGAAGTTGTATTTACCGTTACATTCCCAACACTACCATTAAGTATCTCGCCAAGCATTAAGTTACCTCATATCTAACTTGCCCTGATCTATAGGCATCTCGTCTATCTTTACCATCTCCTAACATCTTTAACTGACGCATACCATCCGCATATCGTTCTTTATACAAAGTCAAAAGGTCTGGATCACCCTTCATAAAAGTATATGCCTCTAGTAAACAACCATACAATAAAACTTGATCGTAATTAGTTCCTAACCATGTGGTTGTTGCTGTAACAATAGACGTAGGCATATAGTAATAATGTAATTCAAGAGAATATGCAGCATCAGGCACTGGAGCCATTAATATAGTATTGTCATCAAACAAAGAATAATATTTAGGTAATCCAGTAATAGAAGTGCTGTTGTATGCCTCTCGTATCCAGTTTACATCCTTATTTATTAAATAAGAATACGCCCCACTATTTATAACCGCCAAGGAATACGCAGCTAAAAAATCATCCGGCAACTGTAAATAAGTATTTCCTGAGGCTGTAAGACCCGTAGAGTTTTTACGAAGCACAGGTAACTGTACCTCATTATATATGCGTCTTTCTGCTTGCTTAATAAAAGAATCTATATTATTTACAAACGTAGTTTCGGCATTTTCTGTGTAATCCTGAATAGCTTGTTTAAGTTCTGTGTAATTCATCGCATATACCCACTAAATAAAGACATAAGCCCACCCCCAAAAGGTGAACCATATCCTCCACCATACCCCATCATAGGAGACATTCCGTAGCCACCATAACCGCCATACCCCATCATTGGGGACATCCCGTAAGAACCCAATCCGTACATACTTCTACCACCATACCCAAAAGGAGAGTATTGAGGTGGCCTCATATAACTTTGAAATTGCTGCATCAAATAGTTATATGGATTAAATTGCTGACGTTGCTGACGTTGTTGTACAGGTTGTGTTGATTGTACAGATGGAGGTTGTGTAGGTTGTTCTATAGGATCAACTATTACAGGTGGGGGTTGTATAGGAGTTTGTATAGGCGAAATAGGTTTACTACCAATACCCGGCAAATCTACACCAAAACCGGGCATCCCTAAGTTTTCCGGTGTATTTACATCATCTAATTCACTACCTATATCGTCTATTGGACTCATGATACTGTCACCGTTACTGTTCCTACTCCAGAACTTATTTGTGTGCTAACTGTTCCAGATAAACTTAAATTACCATCCCCTACAGGATTCCAACCAAAAGCCCCTCTACCTGCTATAGCTCCTGTTGGCCTAGGGTCTTTTAACGCTTGCGGGTCACTTATCTTGTACCTACCCAAAAAATTCTGTGGGTGATCTTTGTCAAAAACATCTTTACCAACTCTAAGCCCTGTACGCACCCCCGCACTATACTCATGCTTTAAATCCTTGAGTTTATATCTAAACCCTGTCCGATCACAAAACCCAAACGCATGTTTCCCTGTAGCATATTTAGGCATACTTACGCTAATCTTTTACTTACTTTATTCCCTCTAGTAGAAGCACCTTTTCCTTTCATTGGAATAGTCTGTGTGGAAGGAATATTATTTGGATACCCTGCAAAATCAGGCACAGGTACTTTTTTAGGTTGTTGATATACAGTCTCTTCTTTCATAATTTTCTCCTATACTGAACTTATACTAGGCACAAACTGCACTGAGGCTTTACTCCTATCTTCATCTGCGGCTAGGGTAAATTGTTCTTCATATGCAGCTTTTAATAATGCCACTCTGTTAAGGTCTACTTCTGGTCGTTTTAACGCTATTTGATAAGCAAGCCCTGCAACCAAAGGAGGGATGAAACGACTAGGAGCGTCATAAGTGTTAGAAGCAGCAGCACCAACATCTTCAATCCTGCGAATACGCCAATACACCAATGTGTAAGTAGATGCGGAGTCTGGCACAGGCCAGAGTGTAACTGTTGGAGTTGCTTGTCTATCCACATAAATCTGTACAGGTTTTCCCTCACTATTTTTAGATGTCAGTGTAGCATAAGTAGAGCCTGAAATACGGGTAAGGGATTGATCTGACTGTGTTGAGCCTGAGCCTGTGCGAATAACATGCTCTAACAAATCTATAGTATCTGATGGTAACGTATAAGTAGCAGTACCAGCCGTTATGGATACTGTGCCTTCTGCTACAGTCCATAGGTTTAACCCTCTATTAGACCATTCAGCAGACATTATATTAAGGCTACGTCTAGCAGTTCGTAGATCATAACCGCTTCGCATTTCTAACCCACAGCGTTCAAATGCCTCTTCGCATATCTCCGCTATGTCTGGGTTAAACGCTGCTGTACCACTAGTTGCCATTTAAACCATCCTTGCCCTAGTTTTGCCTTTTTTAGCCATACCATCACACTTAGGGTTAAATGTTTTATTCCCCATAGCCATACCGCCATTCTTCATTTTTTTCATAGCCATACCACCGCCCATATAGCCCATCATTTTCTTTTTGTCTTTCATGGTCATACCACCACCCATCATTTTTTTAACTTTGCCCCCATAGTTATAACCCATTTTTTTAGCTACATCAGGACGTTCTTTTTTTAAAGCCATCATACCGGGATTCATGCCACCACCTTTGTACCCCATTTGTTTATTCATACCACCACCTTTCATAGTTTTCATAGGTTTCATTTTATCTTTTTTATGCATCCCCATAGCCATAGCTGCAGGAGATAACATAGCCAAAGGTCTATATCCTTTTTTGCGAAGTTTTTTTGCTGCCATAGGCAGTAGTCCCATCAAAGCCATTAAACTTACTCCTTGTTTTTATTAACTAAACTCTGCACAGTTTTAGTTTCCCATATACGGATAGCGAACCATACAATTGTAAAAATTCCAACTAATGCTTGAATATAACCAAAAAACACTCCAACCCCTAGAGTTGCAGATACCCCGTCTATAATAGGTTTTATAGATTCAGGGTTGCTCTCCATCAGACGTTCCTCTTTCTAGCTTTTAGTTTTGCCGTTTTAGACAAATCTTTAAAATGAAATAATTTTTTACTGTTTTTACCGTGTCTTGCACCAGAATGTACATCTCCATTGGGCATTTTATGACTCTTGCCAGTAAACTTTGTGCCATCTCTAAAATAATGTCCTACACCTTTAGCCATGCTTTACTCCTTTACCATTTAACTTTATCCGCCCAGTAAGCCGCTGACATCTTACCCTTCTTTATATTCTTACCGTGTCTAGCTTTGAAGGAACGCCTTTTAGCTTTCATACGAGCAGACTCCCCTGCTTTAGGTTTACCTGCCGTACCCTTTACAGTGCCAACCTTTTTACCTTGTTGACCAAAGCGTATTACTTTTTCCTTACCATCCTTACATGCTTTAACAATGTGTGACTTCTTGGGATGTTTAGGAGTACGCTTTGGCCTATTGCAAGGCATTTTCTTTTTATTTACACGAGCAACCATTTATCCAGTATAGAAAATATTTATATCAGCGACATTCGATCCGGTTATAGTTACATGAATGTCTGTCTCAAATAATATACCATCATCAGGAATATAAATATCGTTTACCCCATTTTCGACACGGGCTAACAAAGTCAAAATAGTAGTGCCAGAAGCCCCACCGTCTTTAAATGTCATCGTATCATCACCATCAGCAGTGTAAACAATGCCTTTTAATCTAGCTCGTCTATTAACTAAAGTGCCTGTAGCAGTAACTCTAGCAACTTTTATATCAGAAGACATAAGTACCTCCTAATTTAAGATGCGTCAGAAGAGCTAGACAATCCAAAGAATTTCATAACAACAGTAGTATCTGCTCCGGGATCTCCAGAAAGAACAATCTCAACCTCGTCTGCTGTGGCAGTAGCTGCTGTAGTAGCCCCTCCAGACATCCCTAAAACACCATTACATGGGAAAAATCCTTTGAAACCTGTTGAGTTTGCCGCAGCAGAAATACCATCTACAAATCCATCTGTATCGGCATCCGTACCTATATCTTGTACATTAACAGCGTTAGAGGCAGCTCCAGTAACAGCTATCATTACACCCATTGGAATAAAATTAGAAGGAATACCAATAGCAGATTCTTTGCCTGTGGTAGCACCGTCAGCAACTGTAACTGTTGCTACATAAGTTTCCATAGACATTGTATTAGTAATTTCACCTGTAGTAGTGCTTGTTTTGATAGCATCAAAGCCATCTTTAGACCGCACTGGGCCTGTAAATGTAGTATTAGCCATATTAATCTCCTGTCTTGGCTAGTGTCAGCTTACGCTGTCAGAAGTTAAAAATATATTTATACCCTTAAGCACATAATGAGTCAATAAAAAAAGCCCACTAATAACCATAAAAGGGGCCAGTTAGTGGGCTTCCGAAATACCTAGGAGGAGGTATCATGGAACCCACATAGTATCACGTTACTTATAAAAATAAAAGACCCACCGAAGTGGGTCTTCTAGGGGGGGTCGATGCTTTAATTAAGCACCGGGGGAGCCAAACATTCCGAGTGGATCACTCCATCCGAAACTATAACGCTCACGAGCCTTATATCTTGCGTTACCTGTATCAAAATCCCCGTCCATAGAGGTTTGCATTGCGGTACGTACAAAATGTTTAAGACCATTAGGTACATCAGTAGTCAAGAACCATGCATCAGTATCAGTTAGATAGTGATTAATCGCAAATCCTTGAGGAATAGACCCCATAGAACGAAGAGCGTTTACATCATTATCTGCCGTACCTACACGACCTTGAGACTCCATCAAACGAGTTGCTACAAACTGCAAAGCTGAAGGAATGATTAACTTCATGGGACGAGCAGCGATTTTTAACCCACGTTCGTCAGTCCAGCCACCAATAGTAATGACTGCGTTTTCCAAAGAAGTTTCATTCAAGTCAGATGCCGTTGTAGGCTCATTTTGGTTAGTTCCACCAGAAACAAGTGGGTGTGCGGTAGAGAATAACTCAACTCCGTCACCACCAGTATAGGTGCTATCGAAACCATTGTTAAGAATCGAGGCAGCCTTTACTTGCTTAGTGTAAGCCATTGCACGAGCAAGAGCCTTTGTGTAACGAGCCGATAGACTGTCATACAAATTATCTTCAACTGCTTCCTCAGTAACCGAAAAGCCCATAGCAATGGTTTCGTGGTTATATCTAGCAGTCCAAGCCTCTTGAGCGTTGTCATACGCAATAGCAGAACCTTCATTTTTAACTGGAGCAGCACTGAAACCTGAGAGTTTTACTTCCTCTTCAAAACTACGCTCTGAAGACTCTTGCTCAAAAATCTCTTGGTGCTCTTCTCCGTACTTCTCATACTCCAAACCGAATAATGCATTTAAGCCCGGAAGGAGTTCTTTTAATAATTGTGCTCTTGAAATAGCCATTATTTAAATCTCCCTTATAAGCCAGTGCCAACCATATAAGCGTGACCACCCGTAGCAACATTACTGTTCTCATACGGAGCGTTCCACTTAACGAGCACTTCTGTGTAATTACCGGATGTATCAGTAGATTCTTCAACCACATCAACAATTCTCATCGGTAAGGATAAAGTAGTAGCGACACTAGTGCTTAAAATAGCAACTTTGGAGTTACCATTCGTAGTGCTACCTGCGTTTTGAACTAATGCAGCATTAGACCCGATAGAGCCATATGCAATACCAGCAATAGTAGTTGTGCCAGATACGACAGCTACTTTCATTAGTACATTAGGATCGTCAACAATATACGCCTGAATATCAGAAGCGGCAGTGCTGGCGGGGTAAAACTGCTTAAAAGTTTTTTGGGATGTGCTTGGGTCTGTGTAAGTAACACCTACAAAAACACCAATCACGCCTGTGGCAGTAACAGAAGTAGTACCTGTCTCTTTCTGGATAGTTCCGTCGGCAGCTCTTTTTACAACATCTCCGTTAAAGATGTTAGTAGCGTAGCCGGAAGCTATCTTCATCTGCCTTGTAGAACCCGCATATGGAGTGCCGCCAATTAAATTAATTGGTACTAAACCATATGGGGCTTCAACAGTTGGATAAGCCATGATTAAAAAATCTCCATAATCAAATTAATAAATTAATTTCCTTTAGACACCGTTGAGCGTTTATCACTAAACAAAGGCATCCTTGGGTTGTTTTCCCTCATAAAGTTATTGTCCACCGACTCTAGTTGTTGCCTATTTTGCGTTTGATAGTAGTCTGTACGACTATCAACAACCTCTGTCGGTATTTTACAAAGCATTAAACCTCCGCTTTCTATATTGCCAGACTTATTCACATTGGAAGTAAGCCCATATGCAGCAACTAATTCAGGATGTTCCTCTGATTTAACAGGTTCCCATCCCTCACGGAATCTAATGGAAACATTGCGAGCATCTTCTTGCCCTAATAGCGATACTCTAACCCATCTAAAAGAAAAACCTCTTTCTGGTTTAGGATCGGGTAGTTGCGTTGGGGGAGCCCAAGTTTTTTTGCGTGTTGTTTTCTCACGGGTCTTAAATTCTCTCTGTGTACGTTGTTCAACCATTACTATCTCCTATCTTATCTATTTTTCCAACTCAGCAACTTTTTTAGCATATTCTTCCAAAGGCACATTTAACCTTTTAGCTAAAGCTACTTGTGTTTGAGTTAATCGGATTTTTTTAGAAGATGGGCTTCTTTTTACAGGTGCAACAACATTAGCAGGTTTGCTCTGTTGTAGAGTAACAGTCTCATCTCCGCTTTCCACTTCCCCTTCAAAACGGGTAGGAAAGACTTCTTTTATACGGCTATCAATCCTTTCGTAATACTCATCGCTGCGTGGATCAACACCGCTTTTAACTAATTTTTCGTGCAGCCCATATGCTAGGGCAGTCATCTCTTCATCGCTCCCAAACCAAGTGTTTTTCTTAAACCATGCTTCTGCTTTTGCATCTGGTTTAGGAACTTCATTATTACTATATACTTGATCTGGGCCTGTTTGTAAAGGTTTTTCTTCTTTATAAGAACGTTTTGATGGGTCATATTCTCCATATTTAGGGGCGTAGCCATTCCATTTATCACGCTCAACTGTAGCCTTAGTTATTTTAGTTTGGGCTTCTACGACACTATCTGTATCGCCTATTTCATAGGCTTTTCTATACTCTTCTTGTGCTTTAGCTAATTCTGCGTCTGCCCTAGCTTTAGATTGTTCTACAAGAACATTTTCCCCTTTTTGAAGGTTTTCTTTAAGTTTTCTATTCTCCTCTTGAATAGATTGAGCAAACTTAAACGCCTCTCTAGCTTCTCTCTCTTTAGCTTCTTTCACCCGTCTTTCATCATGATAGGCTTTTTTGAGCTTACCTATACGGTTTTTAACTTTATCTGAATAATCCTCTAACTCATCCGCAGAAGGTTCAGGATTATCATCCTTTGGTAGAGGTTCCTTTCCTCTATCCTCTTCAGGAGTGTCGTCTATAATTTCAAAATTAGGTTCTTGTACTTCTACTTCCTGTTCTTGTTTAGCCATTATTAACTCCTAGTTTGCTCGTGAAAAACCACGAGGGTCTGCAACAACACCATCAATGCTGTCATCGTTTAACATACGAAATTCTTCCCCATCTATATACATACGTGTGCCAGAATACGGACGCATAACTATAAAATCCCCCTCTTTACACCAAGGGCCAGTAGGAAATTTATCTTTATCTTTATACGCATCTGGGCCTAAAGCTACAACAAACCCAATATTTGCGGCTGTTTCTTCTCTATCCACTACACTATCTGGTTTTATAATGCCCCCTGCGGTTTTTTCTTCGATTTTTGGTAATGTAACCAATATCTTATAACCGACTGGTATAGGGAGTCTAAGTGATTTATCTTTTATACGGTTTACTTCTTCTAATGTCTTATCGACATCTATGGTTCCTACAGCAGAGTTCATATTACTCCTCAGATTTTTTAGCAGCATCAATTATGTCTAAGAAAGTCCTTTCAGCTAAAGCTAAACCTTCTATAACCCCTACCAGATGCCGATAGTGGGGGAAATCCGTTGCACCGCCAGTAGCTACTGTGTCAGCGTAATCATTCATTATTTTGCGTAAATCTTCTTTAAATACGTCTTCAAAACTAGCCATTAAACACCATCCCTCATATTAGGCATTTCTTTAGTTGTATCAGGTTCAGTAAGGTCTTTTGCTACTTGTAACCCTATCTTGAGCCCTTCAGTTTTTTGTTTTTCAGTCAATTCATTTTGTTGTTTACTCAATTCAACACCAAGTTTAGCCCCTTCAATTTGCTTTTCAGTCTCAATTTCCTCATTTTTAAGCACCGCATCCATAAGGTCTTTTGCTGATTTACGTTTAAGTTCAGCTTCCTTAATAGCCAATTCTTGCTGCTGCATTTGTACAAGTGGGTCTTGTGCTCTTTGTTGAGCTTGCTCTTGTGCTTGTTGGGCAGCAGATTGCTCCTGCACCTGAGTAGATGCCTGTGCCATCATTTGTGATAGTTTAGTTTCCACATCTTCAGGTAGCGGTTGATCTGGTGGGGGTAATTCTACGCCCATTTGTTTCTCTACTTCTGCTCTATACTGCATAGCTACGTGATCGGCTATGTGAGCTGCTAGGGCTCCTTGCACAGCGTTTGCCATAGGACTTTGCCCTATTAATTTAGCAATCTGTGGGTTTTGTGCCGCAGACATATGTGTCTGGATATGTGCTGCATGGTCTTGATATAAAAAGGCTTTTACTGGTTTGCCTGTAAGTAACGCCATGTTTTCGCTTACTGGGTCTTTTGGAACCATATCCTCTTCTGTAGGCACTAATTTGGTTGCATCTTTAATACCTAAAGTCTGTAACATTTGCTGGTGTAATTTAGGAAGATCATATAATTGTGGGGCTTGGGACGCTAATTGTAGAGCTGCCTGATACTGGACAACCCGCATAGACATAGTAGCTGCATTAGGATCACTAACAGGAATAATGTCTACCTCGTTATACGCCTTTTGCTCCTCTACGTTATCGGTGAGCATATACTGACTAACTATATCCTTAATTAACCTAAACTCTGTTTTCATAGAGGTATGCATACGAGCCTGTACTGCACTCATAACTTTTAGCATTCTCTCCAAAATAGCTAGAGTTGTGCCTACAGGGGCTTCAGAATTAAGATCAACTCCCTTAAAATCAGACACCGCTGCCATAGATCGACCTTGGTCTATGATATTATTAAACAAAGCTAACAGTGTTTGGGAAGGTTCTTTATAGGGTAAAAAGGCTATGTTATCTAGTATTTTACCTCCGGGTACATCTACATCTCTAAACTCACCGGGCATAATCGGGGTTTCGTCCCCTTTAATACGCAATCCTCTACTTTTAAGCCCACCGGGTAAATTATTAAGTGTACCTGCGTCAACTAACTGCCGAAGTAGAGAAGTACCAGACTTAGCATGCCCACCAAGTAAATGTATAAGTCCAAATCCATAAAATCCAAATCCCGGTACATATGTGTAATGTACAAAATGGTTACGTTTTCTCCTGAGTTGGTCATCAGGGCTCCAATTACGATATATAGATAGTATTGTTAAAGACGACCTATCCATAGTAATGACATAAGGAAGAGCTATTTGGTTGTCATCCTCTCCTAAGTCATATTCCACATGCATCTCAAGAAGTTCGTATCGACTATCTTCTGTTAGATCAACTCCCTCTGTATCATCCTTTTTCTTCTGTATATCGGTACGTAAAAATCCGGGGTCTCCTAAATCAGCATTTCTGTAAAACCCATCTACTTGTAAAAACTTAACCTCGTTTTCAGTCTTACGCATAATATGAGTTACACGGGGGCAGGTATTTAGATCAGATGACCCGTAGGAAACTACCAAATCCTCTGCGGGTATAAACGCTGCACACTGCCTACCCATAGCAGGATCATAGTAAACTTTTTTAAATGCTGACCCCGCCAACGCCAAATTCCATAACAATCTTTCGTGCTCTGGGCGATATTCTGTCATCTCTTCTGTAAGACGGTAATTCATATCGTCACGAACTTGCTCTGCAGCCTTTTCTTTCTCTTTATCACTTTTGCCAACAACTTGGGCTTTTACAGGGCCAGCTGCAGGAAATGTCTCGGTTATAGCCTCAGACTGAAACCTAACTACTGCTTCAGATAATAATGGATGGTATACCCCACAAGCTCCATCCCAAGGTTCAGTTCGCTCTTCTATCTTTAAACCTAAAAGATTTAGCCCATCCTCGTATGTCTTCTTCCACTCTGTACGGCTGTCATCATCAGAATTAAATGAATTTATTAAATCATCGGCTATGGAGGTCAATTCGTCCTCCCCCATATTTTCTGCTAAATTAATATTAAAGCCCGTATCAGGTACATCTTCAGCATCCCCGCCCATAACGACTTCTACGCTGCCGTCATCTTTTATCTCTATATCTACTGCGGTTTCAGGCTCACCTGCCGCAACTTCAATATCCTGTGGGGCTTCTTCTGTAATTGCTTCTATACCTACTTGTAGTGCTGGTTCAACCGCCATTTTTTAAATCCTTTACATTATTTGATTGCATACGGTAGTATTTTTTAGAAGAGTAACATAAAGAGGTGTTTTTTCTCCCATATATGACCCGGCAATATTGTATTCAAAATACTCTTCTGCTTCCTCGTAGCTCATATCTTTAGTTAGATTATCTATAATTAAATCTTTATCGTACACAACTACTACTTCAGATTTTACGTTCCGGGTAAGTCCCAAAATAGCAGAATCAAAATATTCAGCGGGGGCTAAAAACAGAAATCCATCTTGAAAACTCTCACCAAAACCTTCAATAATTTTTTCTTGAATTTTACTCATCTTAACTTCCGCCACTTAAACCCCCTTATTATTCCTTAATAGTAACTTGCTCGTTTATACTTCAACTAATAGTAGGTAGTCTTCCTACGTCTTAGGTATTTAAATTCGTCTTCCTCTTCATCTGTTCCTAATTTAATAAACCCGCCTTGTCTATACCTTAAAAGTGCTTGAGTCGTACTATCTACATAATCATCGTGTTCCCCTGCAGGAAAAGATGCTGTTTCTTCCACAACCTCTTGTGCCCATCTAGTGTCTGGAGCCCAAATTGCCCCTGAAGCAAATAAATCTGTAACTGCGTTTACCCTAGCTATCTTATCATTCCCCCTAGTAGGGGTAAATTCTGACACGGGTATACCCATAGCTCGTAATTCAAATACTAGTGGTGCTCCAGCAGCTTTCGCTTCTATTATCAGTGCATCTGGTTCCCAATCTGTATAATGTTCTTGTGCTTTTATCTTTAATTCTGGAAACTCCATGCGTTTTCTATACGCATCTAACAATATAAGGTTTGGAACGGTACGCCCAGTATCTTCATCCTCCCTATTAAACACCCCCCATGTCGTACAAGCAGAATAATCCGCCCTATTTGTCTTTAAAAACGCTGTATCCCACGACTGAATAATAAAATCACACGGAGGGGGCTTGTCTTGTTCCCAAATACGCCACCATTCACGTTTTATCAAGGCTCCTTCTTCAGATGTAGGGCTTTGCTGATACTGAGCTTGCCATTTTGACACCGGAAGTTGGGTTTTTAGCGTTTCTAACTCCTCTTTTGCCCAAAATTCAGGCCAAACAGGATTTCCAGAAGGCAATATAGCAGGAAATTCAATAACTTTCCATTCATCACCCCCATACTGGGCACTTGCTTTGATAACTTGCCCCGTCAAATCCCGTTTTGACCACCTTGTCATTACCACAACAATAGAACCACCCGGTTGCAAACGCTGTCTTGGGCCAGATGTGTACCAATCGTAAACTTTATCGTAGACTTCAGGGCTCGTTTCAGCAATAACAGCTTCTTGTTCTGAGTGCGGGTCGTCAATAATTAACAAATCAGCACCTTTACCTGTTACAGCACCGCCTACACCAATAGCAAAGTAGTCACCTCCAGCATTTGTGTTCCATCTACCAGCCGCTTTAGAGTCAGATTGTAAATGCACCGTGGGAAACACCTCTTTATACTGGTCGCTACCTACTAAGTTTCTAACCTTACGACCAAAACCCACGGCTAATTCTGCAGTATGGGACGTTTGTATAATTTTTTTATTGGGAAATTTACCCAAGAACCAAGCAGGTAGCAGATAAGACGCAAACTCCGACTTAGTATGGCGAGGAGGCATATTAATAATAAGTCGCTTAGTTTTGCCCTCTGCTACCTCTTGGAAAGCCTCAGCCATTTTTATGTGGTGTCGCCCTTCTATAAACTCAGGCCACATTGTTTTTACAAATTTAATAAACTCTTTTTCTGCTTTCCTACGTTCTTGCCGTTTTGCTAGCTCCTCCAACAACTCCAAAGTCTCTGTTTTCTCGTACACCGACATATGAGGTATTTTAGCTCTAATCTGTTGGACTTGTTGTGGGGTCATTTTTCTATAGGTTTAGGTTTAATTAACTCTCTTTTTTCTTTAAAACTTTTATGTTCTATCCCCTGACTAAGATCAGGAGAACCTAACTCTGCAACAACATCTATAGACTCAGAAGACACAGACTCTAATACTTCTACTTCTTCTGCATCTATAACTTTTTCTAGTTTTTCATACAGGCGTTTCTCTAATTCCTCAGTGCTCTGATGCTTTATCGTTATTTCGGTTCGTTCCGCAAATAGCCCTACATCTGTAATCTTACCTAGTAACTCCAAAGCCCGCATTCTAGTCCTTGCATCCTTAGAGTTAGACTCTTCAATTAATCTATTGGTTATGTAAGTACGTAACTGTGCAGAGCTATCTACAATCTGTTTATCGTATTCTGTCAGTAGAGCTGCAAGGTGCATTCCAACAGCAGGGTTTTGTAGAGCTGCCGAAACTTTCTTTTCCCCAGTGTAGACTTTACGAGCAGCTTCTTTGTCTTCTTCTGTAGGCTCAATTTTTACCCCAAAACTACCTAGAGCTTGTGCTGTTTGACAAGCAACTTTGGCTCTTTTAAGTGTAGTAGTTAATTCATCGGGAGATAAATCTATTGGTAAAGGTATACCGCTATCAAAAGATACTGAAAGATCACTCATCCTTTTATATGCTCCTGTATAGCCCAATCTAGATATACTTTGGCTTTCAGCAAATCCTGCACCCCGCCTTTATGTTTATACCTAGATGTATATTTGTAAACATTGCCCATACAATACGCTATGTATCCGTCTTTGCCTAGTTTTGCTCGGATATATTGAATTACTTCTATGCCACCTTCCGTATAATGTTTGGGGTGATTTACAGAGTCATCTGTATTAGATTCCCCAATGTTGTATTCCCAGTTGGGCACAGTTTTTCTAGCATCGTCCATGCTTTTCTCCATAAATACAGTAATGTATCAAAAAATATTATTTAAGGAAACAGGGGAGGTAAAAAATAAGTGACGGGGGGGTTTTTTGAAAAAATTTCAAATTGTTTGTGCAGATTAATATATATACATAAAAATATTTTGACAGGTCAGTTTAGGGGCTCCCACCCCCCGTAGGGACACCCCACCCCCCTATTATTTCCTAGTATTACTTGACATTAAATGGTAAGTTTGCCATAATAGGTTCACTGGTCGCAGTTAAGGGCCAGCAACCAATAGGAGAATATCATGGGACAACCATTAATCAATCCAGAAACACAGTTTAGAACATCAATGGCAATATACATTGACAAGATTAGATATGGCAAGAGAACGTTTACAAAGGATCGTGCAGAAAAATATCTAATGCAATTAGCCGCACAACTTGATGAGTTAAAGAGATTAGAGAAAGATACCCATACAGATGCAGGTAAAGAAAAACTTTGCAGAGCTGTTTGGAGACTGTAGTAATACCGAATGGGGGGACGGTTTCCCCCCTTATTTTTTATAGGAGAAGTATCATGGAAGCGAAGCAAATCTTAGATTCATCTGATGAGACATTACAAAAAGCATTGCACAAGCTAATGTATTGTTCAAATTCAACCCGCATAAAGAATTTGGTGGTACATCACAATGAGAAAGATAAATGGTCAATTCACGTTAACTTTATTACCAATGATCAAATTTACGATTACGATGGTAAGTAATACCGAATGGGGGGACGGTTTCCCCCCTTACTTTTCTAGGAGAATATCATGAAGTATTTTTACCAAGTAACTATGGTTGTATCCGCAAGCATTGCCGTATTGTTTGCATACTGGGCAGGAATACATACTGGGTTATCAGATACAGATAACTGGGGAACAATAGCTCAGATGTTACCAGACGGAGAGTTTGGTTCCTTGTCAGTACTCTTACTTGTCTTTGCTTTCGCACCATACTTAATACTGCAAGATTACATTAACGATACACAATTAGAAGAATGACTAGGAAGGGGATGAAATATTCCCCTCCTTTTCTGATACCAGTTATCAGACTCTAGGCCTTGCTTTTCTGTAGGACACCATATATATGATACCCTATGGTTGACATTAAATACCAATATGTCCTATTATATAGTCACTGGGCAGGAAACTCTCCAGTAACATTATTAAATAACCAATTATGAAAGGTAGTATCTTATGAGTAAGAAACAAGCTAGTGACATCCTTAACTATTCAACAGAATATGCAGGGATTACGCACACCATACGGGAACCTAAGGTTCCTTTTAGTGTTTCGGCTATGAGTGACTTATCAGCTAGTAAAGACGAACAACAGCATTCTCTTTGCTTTTCGATACTTCGACCAGTAGCAATGGGCAATACTATAGCATTTGATAGTTTAACCCCGACAATTCGTAAAGAATTACAAGGGAGTCGGTCATTAAAATCAACTGACTTGAGCGAAGAATCTAGAGAATTTTTAAAGATACTTAATCAAGCAGGTATAGCTAATGCGAGTGGTAATTTGAGGATAATCCTTAATTATACTAATGAGCAATTAGCTAAAGCATTTTCGGCAGGATTCGCTAAAGCGAAGAAATTAGGATCACATCTTACACTTCACCAGCTAGCAGGATTCGTTAAGGATTATTTCTCTAAGGATTTTCCTAAGAGCACTCCGAAGACTGGCGGAGTAGTAGTGACCGAACCTGCTAAAAAGTACAATGATCTGAAAGCTTCAATAGTAAAGTTTGCTATAAGAGAATCTAATGGCAACAAGGAATACATCAAAAGAATATGGAAAGAGTTTCTTAAAGACCATATGACAGCGGATGAAGTTAACGACATAGTTAACAAGATAGCAGAATCTAAGTAATACTTTTAACCCTCGGCAGAAATGTCGAGGGTTTTTTTTTGGCTCTGCC
>CEUO01048720.1_pt1 | contig 16782 bp, 3 predicted proteins | sample 531391 | NCBI WGS metagenome assembly CEUO01 (sample SAMEA2622799, study PRJEB7988) | marine metagenome | isolation source: saline water (ENVO:00002010), including
GATGATATAAACAACATAGTTCCAAATCTTTCTGAAGCTTTTGCTATAGATAAAGCAGCAAAAATATCATCTACAGTGGATTCATCCATAATATTTGAAACTTTAGATATTGTTGACTTTACAATAAGTGGCTCGGCAGATTCAGAGCCACAACAAAATACTTTTGATTCAAATGGTGTTGTTGAAACTTATAAATTAACACGAAAAGTTAGAGCTGTATCAGGTGAAACAAAAACAAAAACATTTACAGTGTCATCTCCTCAAAAGTTTTTAAAACTTACTCTACCTGAAACTAATGTTGTTGAGATAATAAGTTGTACAGATTCAAGTGATAATAGATGGTATGAGGTTGATTTTTTAGCTCAAGATAATGTAAGAATTGAAACTCATTATACTAATGATGATGATAGGACAACCGCTTATGGTTTTTTTGATGATAGTGGAATATCATCTGTACCAATCCCATATTCATTACAATACGAGAAATCATCAAAAAGATTTATAACTGAAGTAAATGAAGATGATACAACTTCATTAGTTTTTGGTAATGGTGTTTTAAGAAGTGGACAAATACAAGAAAGTGCTTTTATACAATTAGATCAAGTTGGAATAACCATACCGGGTGAAGAGAGTGCTATAGATGAATTTGTAGATCCTTTAGATTTTAGTAACAATACAAATACTCTTGGAGAGGCACCTGCTCATACAACATTAACTATAACTTATCGTATTGGTGGTGGTATATCATCAAATGTTCCAAGTGGTGATTTAACAACCATAGATTCCTCAACAGATGTGGTTGGAACATCAGCTGGAAAAAATTTAACTGTTACAAATGACCAACCAGCTAGAGGTGGTTCAGCTGGATTATCCATTGAAGAAATCAGAAGAGGTGCTAAAGCATTTTTTGCAACACAAAACAGATGTGTAACACAAGAAGATTATGAAGCTAGGATTCTTTCAATGCCTGCTAAGTTTGGAAACATAGCTAAAGTATTTGTTGATAGGGTTAGTGTAGATGATGTATTTGAAGAAGCTGATATTGATTCCGATAGTTTATTAACTCTTGAAGAATTTCAGTCAATATATGGTCAAGGCACAGGTGCAACAGTTCCCACAATTGATATTTATACTCTTTCATATGATAATAATAAAAACCTTGTAACACTACCATCTAATGGTGATGTTGCTCATCCGATAAAAATAAATTTAAGAAATTATTTGTCTCAATTTAGAATAATAAGTGATGAGATAAATATAAAAGATGGGTATGTTGTTAATTTTGGAGTTGTGTTTGATATAGTTTCACATAAATCAGAAAACAAAGCAGATGTTAAATTAAGATGTATAAATGAAATTATTAATTATTTTAATATTGATAAAATGCAATTCAGACAACCAATATATTCCTCTGATTTAGAATATTTATTAATGGGATTAGATGGTGTTAGATCAGTGAATTTTGTGAAATTAACTCAAGGAACTGAATCTCAATTTGTAGACTTGTTTCCAGCTCCATTATACTATTTTGACAAAGATGGTGCGGTTGTTGGTTCTGATTCACAATATGGTTATCAATATGATTTTTCTCAATTTTATGGTGATGCTGCCATATCAAGTGATGGTATTATTTTACCATCCATTACACCCTCTGTTTTTGAGCTAAAAAATCCGAGAGAAAATGTGAAAGGAGTGGTTAGATAATATGCATTATTATATATTTCCAACAAAAGATAATTGGATATCAAGTGGTTCAAATACATCAACTACTGGTGTGGATGAAAAAGACCAAAACTTTGGACAAGATCCTATTCTTGAAATAAAAAAAGAATTTTTTAATAGTTCATTTGACTATCAAACTAGAGCATTAGTTCAATTTGGAGGAAGTGATTTTAACTTTATTTCTAATTCAGTTGAAAGTGGTGACATAGTTAATCCAAGTTATTTTTTAAGATTATATGAAACTGAAGGAACACAAGATTTATCAACAGAATATAAAATAGCTGCTTTACCCATATCCGAGTCTTGGGATGAGGGTACTGGTAAGTTTGGAGATAATCCAAAAGTAACCGTTGGTTGTAGTTTTAAAAACAGAAATAATTTTGTAGGAGCTGCTGAAACTAATTGGGTTAATGGTGGTGCTACAATCAACACTAGTGGAAGTGCCTCACTACAAACATTTTCATTTCAATCACCTGATATTAATATAGATGTTACAGATGCTGTTAAACAAATATTTGATAACTCAATAGAAAATCATGGTTTTCTTTTAAGACTGAGTGGAAGTCAAGAGACAGATAATAACACATTTGCACAATTAAAATTCTTTTCTAGAAACACACATACAATATATCCACCAAAACTTGAGGTTAGATGGGACGATCATTTACCAGCTACTGGTTCTAATACTGGAAGTTTATTACCAATTAATGTAAGTGGCACTGATGATAATTATCTTTATGTTAAACAATTAAGAGATAGTTATAAAGAAACAGAAAAAGTTAAATTTAGAGTTGGTGCTAGAAAAAGATATATTCAAAAAGATTTTTCAGGTTCGGTTCAAACCAACTCACCCCAATTCGTTCCAGAAAAAAGTGGTAGTTATTCAATAGTGGATGTAGCAACAGGAGAAACCATTGTTCCATTTGAGGATATTAATGGTAATATTTTTACTCATTTAAGTTGTGATGTGAGTGGTAGTTTTTTTACACAATGGTTAAATACATTTCAACCAAATAGAGTTTATAAAATACTCCTTAAATTAAAAACTAATGATAGTCAAGAATATATTTATGATGATGATTTTGAATTTAAAGTAGTGAGGTAATCGGTTATGGCTACACAAATAGAAGTAAAAAGTGCTATAGTAAACAATATAGCTAAAGAATTTTTTAATTTATTGCCATTTTATTATTCAGATAATGGTGCACCAGAACTTGTTGAATCAGTTGAAGCTTTTAGAAAAATAATAAGTGATGGAGTTGTATCAAATGTGGGTGGGCAACAAAATCAATTAGTTTTATATGAACAAGATTACCAAGCACAAAAACCACCAACAGATTTTGACATAATGGTTGATAATATTACTCAATGTTATTGTGAAGGTGATGTTACACCTGGTGATGTAGCTGAACATGTATGTGATAGTGACTATGGTGAATACTCACTTGATGCTCAACTTACTTTTAATAGTGATGGACAAAGTGCTCAAAGCCCCTATCAAACATTACAAATATCAACAAATAGTGGTACTTGTCAAGGAGATATTACTATTTCAATAACATCTAATATTTTATCCATATTAAGTCAATACATACCATTTGACTACACACAAGTTAATATCGATCCAATTCAAGCCAATCAAGTATTGGATACAAATATATTTGAATTACTACCACAAGTTTCCGAAAGACAACAACAAATAAATAAATTTTTCTCTGATTATTCAAATCTAAAAGGTGATTATCCAAATTTTGTTGATGATGATAATGATGGTTTGTTTGATTATCCAACCGATAGAGAAAATGACAACATATCTGCTGGTGGTCAATCAATAGTTAGAACAGAGGATGATGAAAATGATGTAAATGATAATCAAAGTCTTGAATGGTTAAGAAATGATTTAAATTTATTTTTAGAAGATGTAGACCAGAGAGGAATTGATGACTTAGATGATAGACCAATATACGAGGATAAATCAGATGGTTATTTAAAAATCAGACATATGAATCAATTCATAATTGTAAGAAAAGAAGAGGGAACGGATGTTGGTATTCAAGATAGTTATTTAACAGATGGATTCACAATAACGATGTGGGTTAAGTTTTTGGACAAAGTCAATGGTGGTACATTGTTTAATTTTGGAAATCCATTAAGAGTAGAAAATCCAATGGGTTTCATGTTAGAAACATTTATTGTAGAAACAGATGAAGAAAATCAAAGATATTTAAGATTGGTTGTCAGAGAAGAAGATAATGGAATAAGAGATTCTCATTTCGGTATAGGTGGACAACCAAGATTAGATACCATTAATGATACTAGTGGTTTACCAGCTTTAGAATATGATTCAAATTATGCTTCAAATTACACACAAGTTCCAATTGATTTAACGGAGTGGTATTTCATAGTTGCTAATTACTTACCATCGGTTAATGAAGATGGTAGTGGGTTTGGTGTACCTGCTGTAAATCAATTACCTGAATATTGGCAGTGGAATTATACTGGAACTAATTACACTAATTTTAGTGGATTGGGTGCAAAATGTAAAGTAGAAATAATATCAAAATCAGACTTAATCCGAGCTCGTGGATTTAGACAATCATAAGGAGTAACTAAAAATGAGTTACTCTTCACAAAATATTAAACAGAGGTTATCATAATGGCTTGTTCATATAATGCATTTTTTGAAGTTGATGGAACAAATGTTATTGGTGATGGCATGTTTGATGAATATTATACTAATGATAACAATCTTAATTATCAAAATGATTTATCATCACCTCCGAGTGGAGTAATTTTATATCAACAGTATCCAGGTTTTGAATTTTTTCAACGAGTGTTTAATGGTACAATGGATCAATATTATGCTGAATTTGGTAATACGGAATGTGCTACTTCTGATGATACGAGTAATGAGGTATATGTACATGAGGCGATTACAAATGAGGGTCTTGATTCTTTATGTTACTCTTATTATTATCAAAGCCAAGTTCTTGGTAATTCATGGCCATTCTTAAAACAATTTTGTGATGAAGAAGCAGGTCCTATATATTTAGAAGAGTTTGATAATAATGGTGATGGTCAACTTAATGCATTTCCTAGAAAATTTAATGTTGAGGATTTAGATGAACCTCTATATTTTTATAGAAATTGGACTTGTAGAAATTGTACTAACATAACTTGTGATAATGTTTTTGATACTATTGAACAACAATATCCACCAGATACAGATACGAGTTATAGGTGGGTTAGTGGGGGCACACCACAAATTTCAACTGGAAAAACAATAGATAACTTTAATTTTTTAAATTATAATCATCCCACAACACCTTATTTTACATATAGACCTGTTAGACAATATGTTCTTGGATGTAGTAAAGAATATGCTGTAAATTATCAAGAATTTATTGAAAATTACATCATTGGTGAAAATATAGATGTTTGTTTTGATGATTCAACTTGTTTTATTCAATATTGTAATGATAATAGTATTGGTTATTCTCCAGATTTAGAGGGAATTTGTAGAAATGGAAATGATGTTGGGTCTGGAAATTTGTGTTCAAATAATTTTACTTTAAATAGTGAACCAACAGGTTATAAGTTTTCAAATTATTTAAATATAGATAATGTTCCAGAAGATGGTGAAGTGGTTGCGTGTCAAGATAGTTTAATCTATTCATCAAATTCAAGTGATTGCAATTACGTGGAAGATCCATTTGAATTTGTTCCTAACCCAATTCAATATTCAGTTTCACAAGTTTCAGACCAAGGTAATGTATTTCAACCACAAGGAACATATGAAATACAAACTTGTTGTCCTGTTGGAGAAATATTTACAAATCAAGTTGTAACTTATAATTATCACATGGGTATTGATATAACTAAGTATGGTACAAATGGAGAACTTTTTGTTGATAGGCAACATTATTGTTGTTTAGATCAGGATGAACCAAACACAGAAGGATATGGTGTTTGTGATAATCCAAATGTATACCAATGGTTTTGTAGAACTGATGGAGTTTGTGGGGATTTTTCAGATTGTAGTTGTCCAACAAATGAATTTGCAACATACATAGAGGCTATTTTTGGTCCAAGTTCTAATTCAAAAGGATGTACTTATGAAAGTGCAACTAATTTCTACACACAAGAAGTGTGTAATTTACCTGTTGAATTTGATGGTTGTGGTGGTGAGTGCATTCCAGGAATATGTCCATACATAGATGATGGGTCTTGTTTATTCGGAAATTCAGGTTGCACTGATATAAATTCTCCTAATTACAATGCAGGTGCTACTTTTGATGATGGGAGTTGTACTTATTTAGAACCTGATGAATCAATAATTTTTAAAAATAAATTTTTTGAAAATTTAACTTTTTCCAAATCAGTAGTAAATCAATTACAAAACATAAAATATGCTGCTGTTATTTATAAAATAAATAATAATTTCATAAATGAAAATGATGTTATATTTGTTGAATTGGAAGAACGAGATTGTGATTATGGTGATAGTGGATTTTGCCATAAACCAATTGGTGGATTTTTTAATTATAGTGATAATAATTACATAGACGTATATGATGTTTTAGATTATTTTTATGTTGTGATTGATGAAGATATTGAATTTGAAGATGAATCAAATAATATAATTGATTATGATTATTTAAAACCTAAAATTTTATTAAAAGATTTTGTAAATAGAAACATAAGAGTATCTGCTAGAAAGGTTGTTCAAGTATTTGATGGTAATAATGGTAATTCACAACTAGCTGGATACATTGATAGTTTATCTTTATCAGAAGAATCATATGATGAATATCCAGATTATCTATTTTTTCATATAGATAATACATATACAAATGGTACTTATGATAATATGATGAGTCTAAATGAATCATTAAGAGATTTCTGTGAAATTTCAACTGATTTTTTTGTAAATGATGAATTTTCTTCTGTAGAAAATGTGATTTCAAATGAGGTTACACTAATTAATGATAATTATAATGCATTTTTCATAAGTGATTCAAATCCCAATTTTATCCAAACCGCGGCAACAATATATTATTGTTCTGTAAATAATAAATCATATTTTGAAGAAGTTTGTAATGAAGAGTGTGTAGATGAATTTGAAAATTTTATTGAATGTGAAGTGATAAATCCAACCTTTTTTACAAGAATGGATTGTACTCATGAACAAAGAACACCCATATTTACCAAAACAGAAAATTTTTATAATTATGAGGACAATATTTTTGAATCATATCTTCCTATAATAAACATAATTGATGGTGATTTACATATTTTACAAGATAGAGCCGGTGAGTTAAACAATTGGAGTACAAGTAATGGGGAATATGTTTTTTCAATAAATAATTGGGATAATGATAAATTAAATTATTTTAATGATAAAAAAATATTAATAAAAAATTCAGAAAATATAGACATTTTAGAATCAAAAATAACGAATAGATTTTTAATAAAAAGATTAGATAGAGATAAATCATTAATTAATGAAATTATTTTACAAGACATGTTTCGTGAAAGCTTAGCAACTAGTGAATCAGTAATTGTTGAATTGGTTGTTGATGGTGAGTATCTTGGTATTCATTCATTTACATCACTACCATCAAGCATATCAACTAATGATGATTTTGTAATTAAATTAACCACATCGGATGATAGTGATTTCAACATTGATAATAAATATCATTATAAATTCATAACAGATAATCTTACTGAAGGTGATATGTTACCAATAACAACTTTTCATGAGAATTTGGATACGGGAAGACTTCCACGAGTAAATACAACATCATTTATGGATTACATTTTAGCCACAGAAATTAGTTTTAATCCATATGCTTATTCACCAAGAGGTGAATTTTCATCAGAATTAAATCAAGATATTTATATAACATATCAAGATGAACAAATTATCATTGGAAATCCATCTGAAAATACAATTGGTTTTGGAAATAATTATCACATATGGGGTGCTGATTATAATGGTGATGAATGTATTTATTTTAATGATAATACAATTGAAGCTGGTAATGAAATAAACAGGTGGGTTATTCATCAAAATGATGAATTGTCTGAAGAGGGAAGTATTGATTTAATTTATAAAGATTTATTTAAAAAAATTATTACTTCATTGTATGGACTTGAATCTACGGCTGATGATTTATTATTACGATACAACGATTTGAGAGGTAATGCCTTAAATATAGAAAATTTACAATCTAAAATTGATAGATATTATGATTATTTATTGGAAAGCTTTGAATTAAATAAAATAAGATGGAGAAACTTTGATAAAAGTAATTTGTTTGCCGATGATGGTTATGATTGGCCAATGGTTTCAATTGATGAGATTAAAAAACAATACATAGATGAAATTGATAATTCAAAAAAATGGTTGAATAGAAGAATAAAATGGATAGACCACAACATAAGAGGTCTTGAAACTCAACTAAATGATGATAAACAATGTGCGAATTGTCAATATGATTTACAAGCTTGTAATGATGATTTTCTAAACAATGCTTTTTGTGATGATGAAATAGCTGCAAATTTTAATGTTGATAGTAATTTTAATGATGGTAGATGTGATTATAATGTAGATTCTTATTATGTTTTTAATTTAAACACGAGTTATGTTTTATATCCACCAATTGAAAACATACAATTACAAATCACAAACATAAATGGTATTGATGTTGATGAAAAATATAATATGGATGTTTTTGGTGATGATAATTATAGAGTTGTTGTTGCTGATTTAGAAAAAGCATCATTAGTAACTTACAGATATATAAAATTTATAGAGGATATATATAATGATGTAGATGGTAGTGTTGAATACGATAGTGGTAGAACGATTTATATTGATGATGAACATATTAAAGAATATAATGATTTATTTAATGATTTTAATCTAATAATGAATGAATCTAATTTACCAATAATAAAAATAAATACAAATTTAAATGATTGTCAAACAATAGGATTAAATGGAGAAATAAGTCAAATAACACAAGAAAATTGTAATGGATTTTATTGCCCAGATCCTGATGGTGATGGAAACTTTACATGTATTGATACGGAAAGAAGTAGTTTTTATGAATCTAAAGCTATTTGTCAATTAGAAACACTTTGTATAACAGATTGCATACAATCATCTTTAATACCATTTAAAACAAATGTAACATCTGAAATTGAAATATATTATAGTGGGTTAAATACACTCAATGAATTGGATAAAGATTTTCCTCAATCAAGATTTAAAATAGACATAAAGGTAGATAATGAAGAATTTTTGGGAGATCCAAAAAAACAATATAAATTTAGAATTAAACAGAATCAACCACATTTTTTATGTGAAAAAGATGAGGATTACACATCACCACAAAGTATAATTTGTGAACCTGAATCTGCTGATATAAATGAGGATTTAGGAAACTATTGTGCATTTAATTATAATTATGAATTTTCTTTAATTAGTATGTATTCAGATGATTCTTATATTAGAACAAGAATAGGACAAGATATTTATAGAAATTTAAATCAAAATTATTTAAATATAATTTCACCATCCAAATATGTAGAATTAATGATTAATGATACTTATCAAGGTGTTTATTTATTACAAGAATCAATAAATCAAAATACATTTGATAATAATGTTGATTTCATAATAAAATCAAATCCATATAATTCTAATCCTGATTTCATAAGTAGTGAGGGGCATTTAAGGTGGGAATATTTTTATCCTGAAAAATATGAAATTACTAATGATGATATTGATTTAATTGATAATTATTCATCAAACCCTACATCTGATGTAAATCAAGAAATTGTAGATTTGGTGTTATTTAATGAGTTTATTTACAATAAAAATGGTTGGTGGCAGGGAATTTTTAAATACAAATATGTATATTCAAATCAAAGTCGATTAATATTTCCATTACAATTTGATAATTTATTGGGTTCATTAAATCAACCATCAACACAATTAATTTTTGGTACAGCGATAGGTAGTCCTCAATTTGGACTTCTTCCAAAAATTTATTTATTACATTATGCTGATGTATTAACATCTACCTTTATAGATAGTGAAATTAATTCACTTGAAGAAACACTTGAAGAAAACTATAAAAATTTAGCAGACACGTATTATAATTTAAGGTTGATTGGTAATTTAAGAATTAATAATTTAATGGATAAAATTAATAATTTATATGAAGAACTATCTCAAAACAATTCAATAAATAAAGATAATCTTAGATGGTATTCAGATGATAATTTAGATGAAAGTGTTGGATTTTTAAAACTATGGTTGATGAATAGAATTAATTTTTTAGATAATTATTATATAGAAGGTGATAATTCTCAAAATTATATGATTGAAAATGGTGTTGTGGATTTTGAATTTACAAAATTTGCATATCCAATTAATGATTCTATTTTTAATATAAATAAATTATCAAAAATTAAATTTAACTTTTTTACAAAAGGATTCTCTGAATTAAACATAGTGAATAGATTAACACAAGAAATTGTTTTAAAGACAACCATTACGGATTTACAAGAGTATTTTTGGGATGTTACTGATTTTAATCAAATTGGAGAATTTACAGCAAATATAAACATGATATCTGATTTGAGTGGATTAAATTTTAGTGACACTATTAATTTTACTTTAGTTGATAAGGATATAAACATGGGATGTACAGATATTGATGCTGTAAATTTTGATGTTGATGCTACTGATGATGATGGTAGTTGTAAATATGAAGATGATTGTGATGTTAAATATTCAATTACAGAAATTGATGTTTCAAGAGAATTTGAAGTTTTTTCAGGATCTAATACAATTAGTTATCCTTTAAGACAAGATTTTTATATATTTGATTTTTTCAATATATTGGATTTATCATATAGTGTTGGTGATGATGTATCACCTTGTTCATCAGACATATATGTTAATGTTAATTCAAATAGTGATTTTTGTGAAAATGATACTGTTGTAATTTTAAAAGGTAGTGATGATGAACACTACACTGCTACATTTTTAAATGGTGAATGGAAAATAACTGGTGATTATAATCTTGATATTAATAGTTTAATAGAACCTGGTATGGGATTAATATTAACAGTTGAAAGACCAGGAACAATAAGTTGGAGGGTTGGATAATGTCTGAAATACAAACAGCAAATATTGTTAATATTTCTGGATATTTTACAATTTATGACAAAAGTGGTAATGATATATCTGATTTAATCACTATTAAAGAATTGTCTGCTATTTTTTCTAACACTCATCACCACGCTACTATTTCTCCAAGCACATCTTATGATTATACAGAAGATGATGTTTTATACAATGGTTTTTCATTAAGTTTTTCAATCGGCACTTTGTTTGATGGTGATTTTGGTTTTGATGAAAAAATTAAATTTAGATTAAGAATGAAATATGGAGATAAGTTTTACATATTAGAATCAGATACAACCACTTATCCATTAGATTTTTTAGAAGGTGGTAATGATGTCATTATACCATTTGAATTTGATGATAATTTTGATTTTGATAGTCTTCCATCTTGCACATCATCTCCAGATGAATCTTGTCGTGGGTGTACAAATCCTGTTTATAATGAATATTACCCATGTGCTATTTATGAATATGATAGTGATGAAGAAAGAGATTGTTCAACCACATCAGTAATTTATGGTTGTACGGATATGGAGTCTTCAACTTATAATCCTGATGCAACTGTTGATGATGGGAGTTGTGAATATCCAACACCTGAATTATTTTGGGTAGAGGGTTTATCTCAACAATACGCATGTGGTTGGAGAGATGATTATGAACCTGTTGAGGGTAGCACCATAATGCCTATTGAAATAAACCCATATGGATTACCGATAAAAACAATATCACTTGAATTGAATAAAATATCATCAAGAAGGGAGTGTGATGAGTGTCTTTTAAGTTCATTTGAGGCTGTTACAAATGGAGCTGCTGATTTTTCTATTATATATTTTGAAGGGGATTATTTAAATAAAACAACTCCTGAAGAGGTTGATAATCCTGATGATAGTAGTCAAAATGAGTCCGGTAACATACGTTCAAGTTATTATTACAATCCAGAAAACACTCCTGCAGGACAAGGAGGATTTCCAACACCTACTATGAATTTTGGTATTGAAAACATATCAATAAAAGATAAAATTCCAGATTATAATTTAATTCAAATAGGTGAGGTAAGATCTGATACTAGTATTATAAGAATTGAATTTGATACACCATTATCATTACCAATGAGATTTTCAATTGGATTTAATACAATTACACTTAAAAGAACTTGTATTGATGAAATAGCAGTTGAATTTCCTGAAGAATTTAATGATAATCCAACTTTTTGTGATAATAACAATTGTAGAATTAATAACATTAAGACAGATTTTACATGTGAAGAGGATTCAGATTGTTTGTCTCAAGACATAGAAACTATTTATCGTGATGTTGATCCAAATGAAGACCCACGAGTAAATGAAGACTATGGTAGAATTTGTGGTTGTTTAGACTTTGAAAGAATTATTGATGGTAGTGCTACTGATCCTTCTATAATAAACATAGGTGGTGATTATTTAACCTCGCAAAACATAACTCTGACAAGAGGTAGTAATTTCTTTAGTCCTTTTGTGATGCCAATTATTGATGAAGATTGGCCTTTAGATTGGCCTAATGATTTAGATAATTGTGATGAATCATCTGGACAATCATTTAAAGAATGTGATTTAACATCTGGTATAAAAAGAGCTAATGTAGGGCTTGGTGTTGTCTATGGAAATATACCCTTTTTAGAAAAATATTTTGAACCGGTTGGTGATTGTCAAGTAGATGAAGAGGGTGAAATTGTAATTAGGGCTACAAAAGAAGAGTGTGATAATTCATCTAGATTCGTATGTCCAGATGATGGCTTTTCATATTTTGGTGCAACTGCTGAAGCTGCTCGTCAAGTTTGTAATAATAATTGTAGTCAACCTTGTGATCAAATTGGTGGTATTTTTACATGTACTGATGCAACGAATTGTCGTGAGGATTGGTTGAGTGATATGATTCAACTTAGACAAGGTATTGCAAATCCATGTTTTATAACAACAACTGAAGCTGCAGGACAACCACCACCTGATGAGATGTTTTTCTATACCTGCCCTTTTGCTGAAGGGTGGTATTGTCGTACAACTGACGTATATCGAGATGATGATTTTGTGCAAGGAATATATACAGATGTAGATAATGATGGGTATGTTGATCAGACATATGAACTAACGGAGGAACATTGTTATGAATTAGATGCAGAAAATAACCTAATAGTTCAAGGATATATTTGTTCATCCACTGGTGATATTTTTGAATTTATTGATAATTGTATGAATGGAAACTGTATTGGTAATGTTGACGAGAACGGCATTTCTTGTTCTGATTTGGATGTCAGTACATGTGGAACTACTAATGGTATAGATGATGATGGTAATCCTATAGGTGATTGTCAGGTTGAAGTTTATCCCTGTGATGGAACTTGTTTAGAATACTATGATATTCCAGCTGAAGTAGTATTGAGTGATACTGTACATACAAATGATAAAGCTTATTGTCAGGGCATTGAAAATCCATATTCAGAGGGGTGTTGTTTCTGTGATGGTTGTGAAGAGTATACAGAAATAACTCACATAGGTTCTCCTGAAACAAATTGTACTCCAAACAATTCATCTTTTCACTACAATAGGTCTAATTTTATGGTGATGTCTGATGAAATACCTGAATCTGGATTGGATTTTAAACTAAAGGGTAAAATATCAGAAAGGTCTATAAATTATTTTGATTTTGATAAATTTAGTTGTCCTGATGAACCATATGCTGATGAAGAAGTAGCTAATTTATCATATTTAACAAAAGAACAATGTGATGCAAATTGTTATAAAACCGAAATAGTCGCTCCAGGTGTAGAGGAACTTACCTTAAGAACTGCTATTCAAAATACAGCCGATATAGTTCTATCATTGGTGGATAATAATGATGGTTCATTTGATATAATGTATGAATCATCAGCTGATATATATGGTTTTCAAATTGGACACAATGGATGTATAGATACTGGTGTAGATGCATTTGAAGATGGTTTAGGCGCACCATTTGAAAATGGATTTATAGTAAATGCGAGTGCTACTACAATTTTGGCTTTTTCGTTTACTACGGCTAACTTTATTCCAGCTGGTTCAGGCATTTTACTTCGAGTATATGATAATCCCGATCAAGAAGGCACGATAATTCAAGAATGTATAGGAAGCACACCAGAAGAGGGAACTGCATTTTCTGATCAATCTGCACAAAACATAACTTGGAGTTGGGAAGATGTTGAAGAACCCATTTTCGGATGCACCGATCCAGAAGCTATTTGTAATTACAATGAAGAAGCTACAATTGATGATGGTAGTTGTGAATATCCAGACCAATATTGTTATGATGATTCTGATGATTATGATGGTTTGGGTAATCCTGATAATCCATGTGAATTAACTTGTTCAGATGATCCTTGTCCTGATGGATGTGTGAAAAATTCTGATGATGAATTTCCTGGAATACCGGGTGATCCGATTTATGATTGTAAAGATCCTTTAGCGATTAATTATAATGAAGATGCTCATTTTTCATGTGATGGTTTTGATTCACATCAAGACAATGAACAATGTGTGGAAAATCCTGGACCAAATTGTTGTTGTGAATATGAATATCAACAAGTGCCTGTAGAGTGTATTGAAAAACCAACACCAGTAGAAAATTTTATAATTGATGGAATAACTTATTTTGATTTTTATTTTAATTATTCTGTTAACATTAAAGGAGATGGTGAGTATGATTCTTCAAATACACCTGCAAATTTTGATTATTTTGGATTAACACCACCATGTATGGAATATTTGTTTAGAACATTTGATATGAATAATAACTTTTCACCAAATGGTAGATATTTAAAAGATGTTTTAAGAATAGGATCTTTTTCAGAAAATACTGAATATGTTGAGGAGTTTTCTGATATAGAACAATTGTGGTCTGGAAATAGTGAATTGAATCCTTATGATGGTTTTGCGATAGTATCTAGTTTAAGTAGTCAACAAAAAATAGAATTATTATATCAATTTCATTTATTACCTCACTATGATATGTGTGGTATTTGTTCAGGTGGGGATACAGGACACATAGCAAATAGTGATATAGATGAAAATGGACAATTAAAGTTATTAAACAATACATTTGATCCTGTAGTTGATTGTTGTCAAAGACCAAACAAAATCGTTACTTGGCATAGAGATGTTGGAACTTGTGAATTATTTGATAATGGTTATTATTGTTGGGATAAAGATTTAAATTTAGATGGTTATGGTAGAGTTAATTCAGAAGGTAAATTTTTATGTGATAATTTACAAGAACCTTATCCAATATTGAATTGTATTAATGATGATGATACAATTACTGAATATTATGGTGAAGAAAATGGTGAAAATATTTGTCCTGAACTTTCACATTCAGTAGATTATTATTGGTTTTCAAAATTAAGTGATTGTGAAGTTAATGAAATAGAGGATTGTTTGGGTAATTGTGCAGACCCATTACCACGAGAAGATGGAACACGAGATGCTATATCTCTCTTTGATAATTTTGGTAATTGTTGTTTACCTGGAAACATAGACCAATGTGGTGTTTGTTATGGTAGTAATGATTTAGAGGGTTGTGATGTTAGTTGTGGACAAGAGGATATTCCAAGCATAGAGGGTTTAAATATTAATATTGATGGAGAAATTGGTGATGATTCAACCGCCTTTATAGCTGAGAATAAGGGAACTGTTGCTGTACAACTAACAACTCCTGTTGAAATTAGAGGTATTGAATTAAAAATAGCTGGAGTGCAGATTTATGATGCCGATATAAGTGATTATTTGAATTATAAATCATCAATTTTTCAAAACACTGATGGTACATTTTCTATTTTAATGTTTTCATTTTATCCATTTGATAATTTAGTGCCTGGTGATAATTATAACATTGATATAAAGTATGATGATGTGCTAAACTATGCTGATTTACCTGGAGTTACTTTTATTGATTATACAGTTTATTTTGTAGGTGGAAACACTCAAACTTTTTCAATAAATAGTTTTTTAGAAATATCAACCATATATGGTTGTAGTGATGAAAATGGATTGAATTATAGTCCTATTTGTGATGATTATCCTGATTCTTGTCTTGATGATGCTGAGGGTGGAAACAATGAGTGTTTTTATTCAGATATGGATTGTGCTGGAAACCCTTGTGATTCTCAAAACACACAATGTCCTTTTGAGGGAAGTTATCAAAATTATGATGTGTTTAATCAATCTTTAAATGCTTTTATAAACACATGTGGTATATGTATTGATAGCTCTATAGGAGAGTTGGTGTCCATCACATATGAATTAACAGATGAGGACGTGGTTGTAGATGTTGGTATGGATTGTTATGGTGAATGTGATGGTTCTGCTTTTGTAAATGAATGTGGTGTTTGTGTTGGTGGAAATACTGGAGTAGAAATATTACAAACATGGAATACAGTAAATCCCAATACAGGAGTTTTAGAACCAACAATAGTTCAACAAGGACAAGATTGTAATGGTGACTGTTTTGGACTTGCTACGTTAAATAATTGTAGTGTGTGTACAGGTGGTAATAGCACCACACAAGAAACAAATGTTTATGATGGTTTTGTAGATGAGGGTAATAATTCAATATCAACATATGAATATGACTTCAATCAAGACTGTAATGGTGATTGTTTTGGAACAGCCTTTAAGGATAGTTGTAATATGTGCGTTGGTGGTAATACAGGATATTTAGAAAATCACGCACAAGATTGTAATGGTGACTGTTTTGGAAATCATGAAATCGATGAATGTGGTGTGTGTTATGATGAGGGAGAAAGTCCAGGAGTTCCATATTGGTTTTTTGACCAAGATGGTGATGGT
>CEUO01094677.1_pt1 | contig 16750 bp, 5 predicted proteins | sample 531391 | NCBI WGS metagenome assembly CEUO01 (sample SAMEA2622799, study PRJEB7988) | marine metagenome | isolation source: saline water (ENVO:00002010), including
CCACACGGGCGGATCGACAGGCGACTCAGGGCAAGTTGTACCGTCGCCCCGATAAACCCCCCCGCTTTCCTCGGTGCATTCTTCTTCATGGAGTGCCTGAACGCAATATTGTTCGAGGACGAGTACTCCGTTGATCCATCTTGGCACCCAGCACGCGCCACCTTGCGTCGAAGAGGAGGCGGGGTCCATCCCTTGCCACTGATTAGCGAAAGGCTCTCCAAAACCGTACATTCCACTCGACACAGAAGGCTCCGCCACCGTGTCACTCTCAATCCATGTTGACTTAGTGCATTCCTCTTGTGAGCCGTCGGGATTTAAAATGGCGCTATGATTATAATCTTTATCCGGTACGTTTATAGGAGTGCCGCAAAAAGAGTTAGGGTAAAACTTGGGTCTGGACATTTTTATACCCGGGTGAAGACCAACGTTCACGCTGAGCTGATCGTCCCAATCCCAAATAACCATTCCGCATGATGGAGGGTTAAACATATCCCCCTGAATACATGGCCATGGTTCCTGCAAAGTAGGGTTTTCACATTTATTCTGAAGATCTTCGTTCGACATTTCTGCGTTATTGTAACCATCAGAAGGGTTCATGAAAAAGCAGCCGGGTACACTACTGTTCCCTTGTGTGTTTCCTGATCGAGTAGGGTAATTATACCCGTAACAGCAACTACCCCAACCATGGTCGTCAGGACACGAGCCTTCAAGCCACCTATCTTCACTACCTACGAAAGATAGTTTCCAACCGCTCATGAGGTTTCCATTTGCGTCTAGTAAGTAACGGGGGGGATTATTCTCGCATATTTCTATGTGCTTATTCCTAAGCTTACCGCTGTCAGTTTCACTCTTCCAATCGTAATTTGTGCCAACATGAACATAAATTGGAGTACCAGCTAAACTGTATTCCCACCCACACTTAGCGCAATTGTCTGAAACTTTCTCCTCGCATTCGCAGCAAGACCCTTTACAGTAATCTTCGTCGTCACATTCTTCACACAAGCAGTCCTCTTCACTATCGTGACCGTAAGAGCAATCGGGATTATCTTCGCAATGATCATCTAAACATTCATTCAAGGTGTCATATCCGTTGTTTTCCCAGTTATCACATTCATCACACCCATCGGGCACCTCAGTAATTTCTACCGGCTCCGTATCAAATACACAATCTCCATTTGGAAGTTCAAACTTTTTCCACTTTACCCATTTACCACATACATTTTGTTTACATGCACAGTCACACTCGTCGAGACAATTACCCTCGCTATAACTGTCATACAATTTCGTAGCTTCGATAGGAAAACATTTTTCCTCCACGCACTCACACATACAACCGCCAGTTAAAGGTTCATCCCCACACCTCCACCTTCCATTCAAGTCTAAGCAAGCGACCCAAGTTTTACAATTTGGCTCGTCTGGGTTTTTGGCGCAAAAATCTATCATACAATCAGAGCAAGAGCTTTCTGGGTCATCGCAATCTTCTTTACTCCACACTAAAGGGTCTTCAAGAATTTTGGTTTTTTTACTTGGGTCTGTCTGCATGTAACCACAAGGGCAATTAAACTTATCATCTAAACCTTTATATCTAGGAAATTCGCCAATCTTATCGCCATTAGGGCTAGCTAATTTAGTTTGACTATCGGCAGTAGTACAACACTCTTCGGGCACAAGCGGTACAGGGTCGCAAACACCAGTGCAACATTGGTTTACTTTATGAAGCTTAAAGTTGGCTAACTGAGTATATGGGTCGTTATTATGATTCGTGAGAAGCGACACGCGCAACTTAAAATTTTCTTTTGCGTGAAACATTTTAGCAGCCTTACCGCCTTGCGGTTGATTCGCTGCTCCGTCGCAGTCCTCAGAGTCAACCGCTATGTATTTTAAGTTACTACTGCCTTTAGAAGAAATCCATTCTGGAGCACTCGTGCCGCTGGTGGGTATAGTAATAGCTTCCCACTGGGTATCGAGATCACATTTATTTTCGCAAACCCCCAAAGTGCAAGGCTTTTCTGGATCGCCACCACCTGTTGTTGTGCCACCACCACCTGTCCCACCGCCGCCCCCACCACCGTCTACACCGCACCACCCGGGAACATGTCTAAGCCCGGGGGCATGCCCTAAGTTGATGCTGGGATCACCTCCAATTGGGTTCTGCACCATAACAACCGCCTGCCCAGCAACTATTTCAGAGCATGTGGAGCCGGCGCCCATCCAAGTATCCCCGGGCAGCGTGCAATCCACTCTTTTTCGCGGGACACAGTCTCTATAGCGAGGAAAAGTGTCGCGGCGCGGACCAGTGTGCCCTGTCTCAATTTCATGTCTATCATCCCAGCCGTCATTGCAGCACGCTCCAACCCACCCGCCGGCTGGGGGCGTGCAATTCTGCTCGCACTCTGAAATAGTACCGTACGCGGTCGTATCGTACCCGTCATCAAACCCACCACTACAATCAAGCTCGTTATAATAGCACCCTTGAAGATGAAGACAGCAATAAGGCATGATTATCTCTCTTTAGAATTCCATCATGCCACCGTACTCACAGCATCTTCCATAAAGCGTACAGTACGTAGTCTTGCAATCCCCCTCACTTGTAAACCAGTTACCGTTCGCATCAGTTAAACCATTCCAGCCACCGTACACACAATCACAAGGATCGCAATTCTGAAAACACTCTTCAAACGAAGTGTAGGAGGTGGCCGAGGGACTTCCCAGTGTTTGCACGCAGCCGTATACAGTACAATCATGATAATCAGGGTTGACGCCACCGCCACCGCCGCCACCACCGCCGCAGTTATTTATGCAGTCCTGCTCAGACTCCCACCACGGGAACAACGGATTAAGGCTTGACTGATCATAGAAGGGGCCTTGACACGAATCCCCCATGCACTGCCACAACTCCACGCTCGGTCCTTGCGGGCCACCGCCCGGTGTGGTTGGTGTTGTTGGCGTAACGCTAAGTTCATCGCTACAATCTTCTTCCCTAAATAATATTACGCCTTCCCTTTCGTTACCTTCGGAGTCACATAAAATTATACATTCCTCTTCAAAATCACCGCCCAGCCCAGAAGAACGTTTCCTAGCTTCCGAATTGCTATCCGTCCAACTAGCGTAAGCAACTTGAAACATTTGCTGATTGCCCTGACTGTCTATGTAATTCATTTCGACCACATCATCATGACACCCCATATTAAATAAGTCTTGTATAACCAATGGGTTGGTGGTAAGAGGATATCTTTTTTCTAATTTTTCAATAGTTATGAAATCATTTTGTACGTAAGGAGGCTGAATAGGTATAAAACCTTTTTCGCCCTCATAAACATGAACTTCTGATTCATCGTCAGGATCGGGCCCAAAACCTACTTCCTGAGACCAAAGGCCCTTTGGTTTCATTACTATAAATCTTCTTTTTATTTGGCTTTGAAAATACGCCCACTCCACGCAGTTGCCAAAAGCGTCTGCCTTCGCGCATTCTCCATAGCCATTCAAAAGATCCTGACCATCTAACTCGCAAATTAAAAATTTAGAGAGGCTCTTACTATAGTTCTGTAAATCAGCAGTAGCTTCTGGATAACTTTTGGTATCTCCATTGTCGGCCGTCGTCCAACCATCGTTATGCGCTGGAATGTCAGAAGGTATTTGACCACCGCGCCAATATTCATAAGTATCCTTAGGTCCGTAAACCGCATTACCCAAAATACCAACGCCTTGACTTTGCTGGACCTGCCAATCTGGACTCATCAAACCGCCACCGCCCATCGAAGTTCCGATCCAGTCCGCAGGTGAAGCTGGGTGTGATTGTATTCCGCCTCCCTGCGCGTGATCATAAGGTTGCATCACCCAATTTGTTTGGTAACCAAGACCCAAGGCGCCAACTTGAAATTGATTCTGACCACCCGCATGCATCCAATAATTCGGGTCCGCTCCACGGTTATAATTTAACGGCATCGTGGGGTTGTATGCATACTCCGGGGTAGTCATCACCGCAAGATCTGGCTGGAAAGTTCCATCCCAACCATCAGAGCCCCACGCAGAAGAAAGAACAGGATTAAAAGTTATACTCTGAACATTGTACAGGAATCTATTTAAATCAATGCCCATATCCGACCCGTAATAAGTATCAGCGTCCATACTAGGAAGCGGCGGCACAGAATTTCCATCCACCCCTTCGTACTTTTGGGGTTGAGCAAACATACCAACTACTTTTACTCTAGCTTGGCTTCCTGCGGACGGTAATTTAAATACTTTACTCATATCTTAATAACTACTTGCTGGATTTGAACTTGTTGGGTTTGACGAGCTTGTCGAACTTGACGAGCTCGCCGCCATTGATGAGCTCGCCGCCATTGACGAGCTTGTCGAATTTGACGAACTTTGCTCACCCATTTGTACTGTATTGCCTGCGGATAAATTTGCAGCACTCTTTACTGGTATTATATGAGTAACGTCCCCCGCATTAGTATACAAAGTAAGCTTTAATTCTAAATCTCCTACTGCATTTACATCTCCAGAATTAACTAAATCAACATAATAAGGCAAATATAAATCATTATTTTGTTTAATTGTTTTGGGGTAAGCGGCCTTTCTATCTATATTTTGTGGTAAATAACTACTTTTCATGGTCTTAACCGCTCCAGCTACGCCTGTGTTTGTGTATCCTCTGGGTCCATATATTGGATACCCATCAAACGCGTACCCCAAGATCGGGGAGTGACCCGTGCTCGCGGAGGTTGTAGTACTTGAAGAAGGATTATAGCCTCCCGTGGGCAAGTAACCAGTAGGTAATTTATACTCAGTATTAGTAATCAAATTATAAAAATCAGAATCTCCTGACTTAAAGCCAGTAGCGGTAACGTACTCCCACTCATTAGATACAGCATTACGCCTATCCGTATGAGCACCTAAAACCGTTGTGACACCCCAATATAAATATTGAGAAGCTTGACAACTATAATCGCACTGCTTGTTATTGTAATGGAACCAAGATCCAGACGGATAAGCTCCATTAGCCTTACCGTTTGTGAAAGTATACGGGTCATAAACTGCACCCCAATCTAAGCAAACCATTCCAGTTCCATGTATCTGCCCAGCCATATCACTCCCGTCCGGCATCCTATGATGCTCACACCATTCAAAATGGCCACCACGCCCAGAGTCCATGTAATTAGCTGTGGCGCTACCCGAAAGCGTTCCGAAAACAGAAGGGTAAACCTCAGACCAGCCATAATCAGTAAGCAAATGCAAAACTTGCTCAAGCGTACTATCAAATTGATTCGCCCCCGTCGGATTTGTTTCTGCTCCTCTTAGGTGTTGAATAGCATGGTAGCCGCCCAACTTAGATAAGTCCACGCCAGATACACCCTCTCTTTTGTAATCCATCCCGACAGACTTAAGCTCGCCAGAAGTCATAACCAAAGAAGCTTTGTTACCGATTAAAGCGTTTGCTACGTCTAAATTATCCGGCGTACCGTCTAGGTCGTTGTCTAAATATTCTGCAATAACATTAGCTGCATGTAAAACTTTTGAATCTGCCACGCCGCTGGTAGCAAAAATATTCACCCCAAAAGAGCTAGAGTATTTAGTAAACCCTACTCCAGTAAATGCTGAATATTCAGAAGGAACATCGCCGACAGAAAATGTTGGCGTAGTAAAACTATAATCATCAAACACTCCAGAAGGAGTAGAATGATAATGATACGTACCATTAGGTTGAACGTGCGCGTTATGACTATCTAAATTAAATCCATAATTTCCATGGTATTGATCTGACGACTGCAACCCATTGGGCATATAGTAAGTGGTTCCATGAAAAACGTGAGTATGATAACCCGTAGTAAGTTCCCCTAATCTTGTCTTGTTTGGCGTAGGGCTAGCGCTTATCGCTTCTCCAGTAGTGCTATACAGGGGGTAATACCCCTGCCTAGCGAAAGGTGCGGTAGTATTATTCCAATCGATAGGATGCACCGCCAGTCTCCAACGCCCCCTATTTTTATAATACTCATTAGATAATAAATCGATAGGAACGCCATTCACGGCAACCCCTACCTGCTTCATAGGTACAGGCTCCGGCACAGCATTATCAACCGGCACTAAAGGGATTTTGAAAATGTGATCTTGTTGAGAAACTGTGTTTGAGCTACCGTAGAACGGCCCGTAAAAATGATTAGGTATACCCTTACTCTTGACATACATATGGTCATCAGAATATTCCAACCCAACACCTGAAGTGTACTGTCTAACATTTCCTGACTGCGGAACCAAAGTTTGTCTATCAAAAAACTCACCTGTTAACCAAGGGTTGGGTGCGGAAGAAATCGGATTAGTTCCCGATCTCGTAACCTCCCCAATCACGAAATCTTGAGATACTGACTTGCCCTTAAAACAAGACATTACATACGGCCAAGTGTCCGACACATGGTAATGATATATTCCATCTGGATATTCCGGAGTAACCGCAAACCTGCCATTGCATTCATCTAAATCGCCACTACCAGCATAATATTTATAATCTTGAATATAAGTTCCATCATACTTACCACTAGGAACATCTACGTCTACATGAAATGGATGACTAATTCCTGCGCCAGCTACGCCGCCACCGAAAACCACAAATTCTTCTTGCTGATTGTTTTTTATATCGAGATTTATGGCTGGACTATCAAGTGTTTGATTGTAATGAGACAAAGTATAGTCTTGTCCACTTGAATAAACGTTTAACTCCAGATCAGCCTCACACCCAGTGGCGTTTATAAAAAATTTGTTTATTGTAAAATCACTTTTTGCCCCAATAGAGCAGTTTAAATTGTTATCAATGTAATAATCATACTTGTCTGACTCCAGATTTCCAGAGAGTAAAAAAGCACCATCTTTTAAATAAGAATTAAAATACCTTCCCTCTGGGTCAATCATCCTTGATCCAGAAAATTGAAACTTTACACTATCGCTATCACCAGAAAAACCAAGATCAACATGACCAGTAGTATTATTTATAGATAACTGAGCAGAAAAAGAAAGTTCATTTCTTTCAGCCAAAGATCTAAAATTATGTCCAGATATTTTCATTAATACATTGGGTATAAACCGCCAGCCCTAATTAAATCAGGCTTAACATCTCTACTAATCATTTCGTAATCCAATTGTTTCGGAGGCTTGTTACTAAAACTCACTTCTGTAGAAACCCCCTCGCTAGTCATCCTAACGCTAACCGCCTCTAAACCAAATGAGGGGCTACAATACTGAGCAAGGCTACCGAAATGCATACCAGCAATAGTAGCCGTTACTCTCTTTCTAGGTATGCTGTAAATTGCGTTGGTTGTAGGCACCTCAGAGTTTACAACATAAGCATTATGCACGTCCATCATCTTTATGTAATCCCATCTTGCGTTACTTCCCGGTCTCCAAAAATTTCCACCAAGATTCCAATTCGCCCAAGAATTAGCCCACCCATAAATTTGTATTTCATCACCCTGCACCGGCGAAAGCATTTGACTAACATCATTATCAACAACCTCAATCTTGCTTACGTTGCCTACTCCATATATACCAGAATCATAGTCAGCTCTTATTCCGTTTAAAATTAAATTTTTCTTAGGTTGCAAAACTCTTCTCATGATATTTGTTTTTTGATTTACAATATAAGAAGACCAAGACGGATAAACCACACTAACAGTTTTAGTTTGCCAGTTCTGCATTTGATTCATCGGTGGAAAATTGTATTCCATCTGGAAACCGAACGCGGGGATAGCCCACATGGGATTTTGCAAGTTGCCCATGTTCATTCTTTCTATACCCGTAGGCCATGGCCTAGACTTAAATCTATTCATTAAACCATCACAAGCAATTTGCCTAGGGCTAATTCCGCCACAGGCCATTGGGCAAGAATCTCCCCACGACTGACTCCATCCATGATCGTTGAACGCTATACTTTTTTCCTTGGTGTTTACATACTGCGTATAGCTTACGTTTTTAATTTTAAAAGGGAAATTGGGGTGACTATAATCAGGATGAATATATAAACCCATCTTTGGTGCGCTCGGTAACGAGTTGTTATTTTGCATCCATAAAGAATTCATAATGGCCGCCGCGTTCATCATCGTTTGCCCCGTAAACATATTCGCAGGCCAATTCACTACGTTATTCATGCCGTTAAAAATATTTAAATGCGGGAAATACTGACTGATCCAAGTGGTGGCGGTACCAAGATTAGACCCGGCCTGATTATGGACAGGTGCTTCAATGAATATCGGCTGCCAAGGGTTTAAAATATTTTGATCAACGTTACCCGGTTTTAATAAATTATCTACGTCTAACTGAGACGTTTCAAACTGAGCTTCATCCCGCCGCAGTATATTAAACTGCTTGTGTGTAGCGACCCCCGTTACAGGATTAATACCGAATAAATTACTGTTTAGTCTTAAGCCGTAAGGGTCCTTAACTATCTCTTTATTCGCCCACGGGTAAGCCGACTTACCTGTAGCTACATCCATTCTTTTAAATATCTCTGAATGAGGTGAGGTTACATCTGTTCTTCTGAAAACGCCCAAGCCCTGAGTATTGCAACGTTCAAAGTTATGCATGAAATCAAAATTCAAATAAAATCGACCGAGAAAATCATCAGCTATTCGCTTTTCCCAATTCTTGAAATTATTTTCTAAGTCTTGACTGTATCTGGCGAAGTATACCTTAAAAGGTATCTGTTGAAATTGAGTCCATTGATTTAATATTTGTAGTAATTCATTTCCGGCGCCATTCCCAGTGCTGGAACCCAAGCAAGCGGCGTTAACCATTTGAACAGCCAAAGGCGCCATAGGATTACCAGATATACCGGGGTGATTGAGTAAATCAAGCTCACCAATTATTTGAACACCATTAGCTTCATGACACCCTATTGCACAATTATATATTTCTCTTGCGAGCGCATCGCCCCCACCGAATTTAGCTAAGCCACAGGAAATTCTAAACTGCGTGTCTGTCCTAAATTGATTTAAAACGCCAGTGATACTACCCCTTTGATTCGCGGGTACAATATGAGATATATCGACAGGGTAAAATTTAATTGGCCTATAGTAATCGTAATTAGTAGGGTTGTCAGGCTTTGCGTTTCTCTGAGCTTTCGTGGTAACAAATTTCTTTTTTGTTCCCGCCAAGGTAACCGTTTCAGAAGAGTTCTCAATTAAAAGGTCTATTCTGTTTCCGTCCGCGTCTTCACTTACATACCCATTGTTATTTAAATTACCTATAATGTTACTAATAGAATCGTAATTAGACACCGAAGTTTGAGCGTACTCATCTATTCCAACGATTCCATTCTGATCCCAAGCATAATACCAGCTAAAGCCTTGGATCTCGCACCACTGATTTAAACAATCTCTAAGAGTTATCCCACCTATTGATTTGTAATGAAACGGATTCCTGTCGTTGTAAAGAGGGCCACCCCAGTTATCTCGAATCACACTTCCATCTGGGGCATACCGAAGAAAATCACCACCAATATTAATGCCGAACCTTTGTATACTCCATAACAAATGCCCAAAATTATATATCGGATCTTCAATGTTACAATCATGGTTAAAGTTTTCCATGCTTGGTTTGGTCCAGCCAATGGTCATCATCCCACCAGCTTCCAATGAATTAGCATCTCTCAGTACAGAGCTCGGATCTAATGCCGCATGTTTAATTGGAAACATCGTTGCCTTACTCAGGTTAACTAGTCCATTGGTGGCGAACTGGGAGGGATAAAACTCCGGCGCATCACAAAGAATAGGCCAATATACGGGTTGGTGGTACGTAGCGGCATCATTGATATAATGATCCTTATCCTGAAGGGCCACGTAAATCCTATCAAGAAGCGTGCTGCCATCAACAAATGTTAATTGTAATTTTCTTTGCCCACTAGACTTTTGAAACTGAAAAGACTCTAAATAAAATCTAAAACGAAACGGGCCATATTGTATATCATGCGGGTTTAAGTAGCTTAAGTTTGGCTCCTCGTTTACATAGCTACCAGTCGTATTAATAACATTAATTACAAATTTACTTGGTTTATCTCCGAAACCTATATCGAAATCAGCACTAATTATTACAGAATTCCTCCACATTCCGGGAGCAAAACCGTCGATCTGAATAGTCTCTATTTTTTCGTAAAGTGGCATTTTTCTTACTAGATATTAAAAAATCTTTTGTTATTATTATAGATTGGATATGTGTATTTTTTTACTTTTTTATCCACTCTAGCTATAGAACACTCATTAATTCTAAAATAATCTTGGTTTTCTATTTGTTTTACTCCATTTAGCCAAACAACCTCGTCCACAGAATCAGTCAAAACTTTATCAGAAGAATTACCAGTAATAATTGATGTTATATCCTGAGCCTGAGGCATAAAATACAACTCCCCATCGAGTGTACCAGCATAAAGCTGAACAGTGTCGTTAGTTGCTGTGGTGGTAGTAACTTGATAGTCCTCCCCAGAAATTAATTTTTGCCCATTTAAATAAACGTCCTTGCCTGACACTGGTTCACCAGATACACCCGTTATATTATGAGTTGAAGATGGGTTCCCAGCGAAACCTGATACGAGAGTATCTCCCTTCACCTGATCGTAAGCTACGGCATCATGAGCCAAGTAATCGCCATCAGAAAAAATACTCCAAGCCGTAGTTCCATTAAAATCAGTTACTACATAAGAGTCGCCAGAGACTTGACTCAATCCATTTAAGTAAACATTTATATCTGCCCCCGGAGTATAAGTACTATCATACGAAAAAGGATTTGATCCATTATTATTTAAGAACGCTGTCTTTTCATTTAGATTAGGCTTAGGCTTTTTAAATAAATAAAATTCATAAATATCATTTGCGGTTGGTGATTCATCAAAGACTATATATGGCTTAGAATGTCTTACCAATTCACCAGTATTATATATTATTTTCTCCGGCACTGTTTCGAAAGTCGTTTGATACCCAGAGCCACTTACGCCCCACTCTATAACCTCACCAGTAATAACTCCAGTTAAGTCACTTTGTTGGTATAAATTTATATCGCTACCAACTTTTTGTTCAACTGTTGTGGCGATCTCGCATTCTTGCCCAGTTACGCCCGTGCCGATAATACCAGTAAAGTTAACCGTTGGTGTTCCGGGTATAGGCACCAAGCCCGAACTAGCTATTGAACTCTCTGGAATTATTGAGTCCACAAAGAAAGCTTCTGAGAAAGAATTTCTTTCGCTCGGACTCATACCCTTACTAAAAAACACAAAGTCATCCATGTGACCACTGTATCCGGTATACAAGTTATTTGGGTTATTCATTCCGCCCAAGTGCCACACCGCACCCGCAGTATAGCCCTCAGCATTAAAAGATAAATTGTTATGCACCCCATTAGGAAAGTCATGAAACGTAACGCCGAATTCTTTAAGAAAATTATTGTAAGAAACAGAGACAACACTAAATTTAGACAACTCGGAACCCAACGTATGATTAACCTTTGCGTAAGCTTCCGTACCATCCACCTTAGTGTACTTACCATTATATTCTAAATATAATCTATTTGAATCATTGATACCTAAATTAAAGCCAGAAATAGAATCCGGGCCGTCCATCGAGCTAATAAGGGATTGAGACTTATTGTTCGAAGAGCTAGACGCGCAAGACTCGTTTCCGAAATCTAAAAACGCAGTCCACTCATCGTAACCAATTCCACTGCCGACTCTGACCATGTCATTTTTTGTGAAGTAGCCAGACCCAGAAATTAAAGAAGAGGGTGTGTCCGTGTAGCCTATGGACAGACCGGGGAACTTATCGGCAGAAAGATTTGTAGAATCACAGTAGTGCTCCGCCTTCGTATATAAATCATTCCATACGACATCATTCTCACCGCTCGTAAAGGTATAAAAAATCTTCAGAAAGCCTGTGCTTATGCCGACTCTACCTAAATAATTATTTAAAATATCTTTTTTCATTTACCTCTTGCGCTCCACTTGAACACCTTGACCATCAAGCGCTGGCTGCCAGCCGTCTTGACCTATAAATTCTGATGGAGACTGCGCCCATGTAGCGGACCCACCAATTTTTCCACCTATTGCAGCTTCATCAAAATTACTAAAACCTAACGCCCAGCCCAAAGATGCTTTATTAGTTTCCCAATTCTCTAGAACACGATTAGTTCTTGTGTCGCCACGAATTGGGAGCGTTAAAAAGTCACTTTCCCAAGTATTTAATTGAACAGAATTTGCTACCCTACCAATACCAAACTCAAGAAAAGCCTTGGTATCATTATGGCTCCAATTATAAAACCCTGCGGCAAGCTCACTAGTTACATTCACTGACGTAGTTTCTTTTGATATATTATTAAGATCAAAAATTAGATAATCAGGATGAAACGATGATCCATTAGAACCCATCTTGAAAGTCATTTGGTGAATACCCATTTTTTGCGACACATCCCATTGATATTTTTTTAATGGAATGTAATCGCCCGAGACCCCAACTAAATGACCCCATGGATTAATCCCATGCATATTTCCATTTGTTAACCAATATTGGTCGTGGGTCGCCTTAGAAATTAAATGCCATTCTCTATTATCGTACGTAGCGTTAAACGTCACTTCTCCAGTATTTGGGTCTCTATTATATGATAAATTTAATGGCTCCGGATGCAGCGAAATTCTATTTCCATTTTGTTCTGCATGAAGTTTCGTTCCTGTTAACATTGAGGTTGCGTTCCAAGTTAGTCCTGAATGCGCTGACTCATACTCCATTTTAGCCAAAGCCCACAAAAAAGCGTGCTCATTACCTTTCCAAACATTATCGTACCAACTATTAAGAATACTCTTTCTATGAGATAAATGACCCCGCGCACATTTCAAAGTACATGCTACGTCTATTGTAGTTATTTGTGATAGGTAATCATTAGAATGAGAAATCTGATAATCTAAATATGCATTGTTTTTGTAGGGCTGCAGGGACCCATCATCATAATAATTTTTTAAAGTTACTGCGTAAGGAGTGCCCTTATCCGTTCCGTCAGTAGCAACATAAGTCCATACGCTTCTATACCAATAATCAAAGGCCATTTTAACTTCAATTTTACTTAAGTCAGAATGCTCTACGATTTCATAACTAATAGGTAGGTCACCGACCTGCGCAAACGAAGAGTTAATCCCGTTGCCCAAATTAACAGATTCATTGGAAATTTCACCGAAGTTTACGGAATCATTGACAGAAGCAGCAATAGTAGCTATACTAGGTACTGCGTTTCTTATGGCGTCCATGTGATTCTCTTGTGTTGTGCCAGATGGTCTTCTTCCTGTCTCTATTGTGTAGCTAACATCCAGTGTCGGTCTCATGCTTTTCTTATCATGAGTTTCGGTTATGTCCAAGTTTTGTACTAGCCCAGCGCTTGACCATTTACCCTGTTTCCAAACTTCCTCTATTGAATAAGCTCCAGTAATCCTATTATAAGTATAAGAAGTTGACCAAGGCGCACCAAAACCAGCTGTCCCAAATCCTTCCCAACCTCGATTGTCATCGATTTTCCAGCTAACGTCAGTTGGAGAAACATTAGGGTAAGCTAGTGAATCGCAATAATTTTTAGCCGCCTGAATAGCGTCCCTTTCGTCCCCCCATGATTCACTCCCACCAGAATAACGACCCCCACGAGCAGCGACTACGTGCCTGCAAGTAATAACACCATCTTCGCCTTCTTCCACTGACCATTCATTTTTTACATCATGCAATCCTGCATCTGCAAAATACGCATCATAATCCGTAAGCGATATAGTAAATTCAATTATGCCAGTGTTACCTTCGGTAAAACTTACTTCATCCACCTTCGGTCTAGTGAATGAATAATTGCCCGCGGTTAAAGCTTGAAAATCTTCAGAGAAGGCGTCTAGTATCGAACTTCTTCTCGAGTCTATTGTGGCGAAGCTGTCTCCCGTAATCTTACCATTAATATTTATGGTTGTGACTCTTCTTTTTTTCTTGCCGTCGTACTCATACTTACTTGACCTAGTTACGAATGGCGTCAAGATATCGCACGTTGGACACATTGTCAACCCGTTATATGTTACTGATAAATTTGCCATTACGTTATCCTTGTGTTGTCGCTATATCTTTCGGGGAAGGGGTCTTTCGGGCCAATCGGTACAAGATACTTCATTTCCAAAGACACGCTAAATTCCCCAGTGTTTTTCAAATTCCAAGAAAAGTCAGAATAATAATATTTTTGACTCCAAAATTTCTGCGGAATGATCCAAGTATATTCCGAAAAAACCTTAAGACACTCTACTCTCATAGTAGGGAGCAACTGATTCAACATTAAACTTCTAAAGCGTTTAGCCCAAGCCGCGCCGGCCCCGGCAAACTTCTCATCCTCGTCCGAAATGGCATAAATACCACTTGATGCCCATCTATTTATTTTACCAGAAATCGTAACCTTTCTTGAACTTATTTCAGGGATATCGTTACCTACGTGAACGAACTCACTGTTTAATGGGTTATTCGGTGGGTTGTACCACTCTTTTTTAGATAGACCTTGTTTGTCTTCAACTTTTTGATCCATCTTTAAAATTTTAGGTCCATAAATATTCGCAGCATTAGTAAGATTTGTGGTATTTTGAGGGAAATAAACAGACCCCTCTGTAGTATATTTAATAACAAAATTAAATTTGTTTTCCTGACTGTTGTAAGATAATTTCCTTGATAGGATCGTAGCTGGGAGCGGGCTACTCGGGCTAAACATGGCTTGGATTCTAGACAAAGAACCACTCATTTGCGCGATGGCATTATCTTTTAAATAACCTTGCAAGGAAGAATGTTGCTCCACGATACCACCCCAATGTCCCTCCCATTGCCCCTCCTCTGTGTATACAGAATAAACCTGTCCATCTGAACTAGTCTCTTTATCTTTGCTTATTTTTGATTCAAAACTACCCCACGCCACACCAGCAAGGAATTTCGGATCATCTGTATATGTTATGCTGTAATTTATCTTGCCTCCATCTGGGTCATAGCTGACAGAAAAATTAGTATATTGATTATATAACGTTCCAGTATGGGTTGTTTGTTGCGTACCACCCACGCGACTTAAAGAACCTATTTCTTCCTTGTAATTATTATAAAGGTCGTTACATAAAGAGTAAGCAGTGGTGCCACCAGTAAAAATTCTGTTACCAACTATTTCTTTTGCTGTCTTGGCTCCACCACCCCACCCATTAACATGACTTGTATCTTCGAGAAGAGATTCCACTTCTCCATCTTCTGTAATATTTATAATACCATCTTCGGATATCTCAAGGCTATGCTTGCGAGTTGATGAACCCTTTATTGTATCATTTGTACCGTCTGCGTCTGCGTCATCTTGAATGGTATTCGAGAACACCTTCCTAGTTCTAGAAAAAGAAGCGCTACCGTTTGAGTCATCGTAAGTTTCGGTATCGTACCATTTACCACTAAGGCTCCATATGTGCCCAGTGTTAGTCATTTCGGTATTTAAAGTCGGGGGAATAGAGAGAGGAGTGTTAGTGGTAATATTGGTCCATAGTAGTTGCGCTGCTTCTCTTGCTGAAACGCCAGTAACACCACCGCCCGTCGATGAATCCGCATACTTTACGCTCATTGTCCACTGACAATTAAAAATACCGTTTTCGTCAAGAGAGAAAGTCATCTCTTCCGAAAACTCTTCTAGAGCTTGTAAGTTATTAAAGGTAATCCCAAAAACATTATTATCAGTATTAGGTATGTAAACTTCGTATGTTGCCCTAAATTTTGCAATGTGATCATGTTTCTCTGTGATGCTACCATCACTAGCCACAAAGTCTAAAGAAATCAACCGACTTCTATTTACTACATAACCATTTATACTTACGTTATGACCAAGGTAAGTGTTTGCGGACCCGGGTATATCGGAACCATCCCCAATCATCGCGTTTATGTTATCTGGGTTCATTATACCCTCTATGGTTACCGTCTGAACGGTGCGCCAACGAGAGATATCTTCACCAAAATAGTTCCCTGTAGAAGAGTAGCCTATTAGAGTTGCTGCCGGGAATTCTATGGGACCAACCCCACCACCGTGGCTACCCCCTCCCGGTGGTGGTGGTGGTGGTGATGGTGGCTCCGGTGGATCAACAGTTGCGAGAGTTTCACAATCACACCATTCCCACCAATCAGACATATCAAGGTCAACCGCTGCATTCATCCTTGCTTGCTGACCCTCCGTAAAGAAAAATAAAGAAGGATCGAATCCGCCGCCCTGTGCGTAATCCATCCAGTTTTCATTCATGGAAGGGCCATCACCGCAAACGTTCTGTCGAGCCATGGAGCTGGTCGCCTTTTGCAAAGGCGTATCGCTCACACCGTCATCTCCACAATTACCCGGCGCCGGCCCCCCGAAGACATGTATTAAATTAAAATTATGACCGAGTTCATGGATGTATGTGTTTTTGATGTAATTTGCCGAACTCGCAAAGGAATAAGTCGGGAATATTGAACTGCCAGTGTATGGACGTACGAATGGATAATAAGCAAAAGCTCCAAAGCTACAAGTGCTTGTATATTTTGCATAATAAATATTAAATGATTTATCTGGCACCCCATTAGGCAAGCCATCATCACCAGTTAGGATATTACTATGCAGCGTCCATATTTCGTTGCCTTCACCACAAGCATATACTTTTGAATAGAGTGGGTTACCGTTGCCAACAGTGGGTATTTCATACACATTACCCTTTTTAAATCTAAATTTTGTATCT
>CEUO01206755.1_pt1 | contig 16680 bp, 30 predicted proteins | sample 531391 | NCBI WGS metagenome assembly CEUO01 (sample SAMEA2622799, study PRJEB7988) | marine metagenome | isolation source: saline water (ENVO:00002010), including
GTAGTCTGTGTACCTCCAATGCCTTCTATGATAGAAGTTTGCTGGACGGGAGAAAAGCCCAGAAGACAAAAGCATCTTTCGGGGGAACTGGAGGCAATCAGTGAAAGTCGGTGATTTAGTGAGATATGCTGAACCTTTCACTAACATTAGTTCCTATGGGGTTATAACAGCCATTGCGCCACAACCAGATTTTGGCACACCATATCAGGTTTTGCTAGCTGCTCACCCTTCGTATGCTCGCCCCGTATGGCTTCAACCACGATACTTAGAGGCAATTCACACAGATGGATAATATAATATTTTTTACTATGTTGGGCTTGGCAGTACTAATAGCTATTGTTGGACCCTACGTTGTGGAAGGGGAAGATGAATGAGAGTAGGCGATTTGGTCGTATATAAAAATACTTACTGTGTAATAACTAAAATGTATGGGGTGATGGTTGCGTTAAGTGGATATCCTCCTAACCGCGTGTTTCCCAAGCACGAAATCCAGATGATTAGACGCCCTTAGAGTGGGACATAAACTTACCTTAAAACCTTGACGCGCTAAAAAAATAAATTTATTATTTAGGGGAGACATAAAAGAAGGGCAAGAAATGAAAAAGGATCGTATTGAAAGACTTTTGGAAGTGTGTCAGGACGGCATTCATCTTTCCGCGTGGGAAGAAAGTTTTGTGGAGTCGATACTGAAACAACTCACTCGCGGACGTACGCCCTCTGTCAAACAAGTCAATATTATCCACCGTATCGAAGCTAAGGTGGAGAAGTTGCGTAAGGGTGACCCCGAGTGGGAGTGTTTGTGGGATGAGGAAAAAGCGTGGAATTTTCGTACTGCTGTCGCTTATTACACCGCTGCCCCCGAGCGTTACTTTAGCCAGATTTTGGATTGGTTCAAACATAATCCGGACAAAATCCCTCCGCAGAATTATTATAAAAAGATTGTGGAGAATAAATATGCTCAAAAGGTCATAACCAATTTGAGGCGGGAACCAAAATATCCCTCTGGAAGTGCGGTGACGTTGCGGAAAGGTGCTCGCGTGGGCTTATCTTATAGTAAATATTACGACCATCTTGATGTTCCCTTGTTTGTGGTAGAACCTACGGAAAAAGCAGTGAGCGCCGCTGCCGGGTGCCGCATCTATATTGTTTTGTCAAGTGTGTCCTCCCAAGTCTTTGAAGTGGAAGAGCGTTTTATAAAGAAGTGGCGCAAAGGCTCGTCCAAGGGGACGATTTCTAGTGACGTCCCTTTTTAAGTGGACAGTGAAAAAATAATAAAATAAGATATTTCCAAGAGGAGCAAAAAGGAGAGAATATGTCTTATAGTGGGACGGTGCAATGTTCTTATTGTGGGAAGCGCGGACATAACAAAAGAACCTGTGGGACTCATCGCCAATGGCTGATTGATCATCCCGACTCGGTGTATGCTAAGTGGGAAAAAACGCGCCGTGAGAGCCTCAAGGAGCAGCGCAAAGCCACGCCCCGTCGCTGCGGCTATTGCCTTAAGACGGGACATAATCGCCGTAGCTGCCCTATACTCAAAGATGACCGACATCTCCTGCAGCAAGTACTAGCGCGCTCTCGGGGAGAGATAAAAGAAAAAATGCTCCTTCACGGTTTTGGGGTGGGAACTTTGGTGAGCGCGCGCAAACATGGCTGGACAACTGAGAAGTATATTGGAATGGTGACAGCTATTCGGTGGGAGGAAACAGATACAGCCGCGGGAATCACTTATTGTATCGAGCCGCTCAATTGGAATATCGGCACGTTGCGGTGGGGGCGTCGTGCCTTTCCGGGTACGATATCAGACATTACCGACATCATCGCTCCGATTGACCGCGCAGATGTGGAAAAAAATATCCCCTTGGAGTGGCTTAGAGGCGCCAACTATGTAGAAAGCAGGTATTTTCCCAAGGGACAGCCACGCACTATGTGTGGCACGTGGCTCGCGGACGGAGCCCCTTGCGACCCAGGACCATCAAAATATTCTTGACATAAAAATAAATAAAAAATAAGATATAAGAATGAAAGATGACAAAAAAACCCCCTTTGACCTCAATCATCACATCATTGGACTATTGCGCAATGAGCCTTTCTTTGCTGCATTGTCTAGACGTATCAATAAGCGCCCCAGCACCGCTATTCCCACAGCGGGGGTGCGCGTTGACCAAGACACAGCACAGTTTGAAATGCTCTATAATCCGGAGTTTTTTGGAGGCTTGGAGCCTGCGCAGCGCCTCGCGGTTTTGAAGCATGAATTTTATCATTTGATTTTTGAGCATGTCACTTCGCGTAAACCCAAAGACATCAATGCGCGCACGTGGAATTTTGCCACCGATTTAGCCATCAACTCTCATTTGAGTGATTTGCCCGCAGGGTGTCTGATGCCGGGAGAAGGCTTTTTTGAAGACTTTTCTAAGGGCTTGTCTGCGGAACAATATTTAGCGCTCCTTCTTAAGAAACAAGAAGAAGAAAAAGAAAAGCGTAAAAATGGCGAAGGGTCGGATGCGGCTGGAGAAGACGGATTACCCACGGAAGGACAGTTTGACGACCATGGAGATTGGGGGACTGAGGATGGTTCGGGCAGTGCTAATGATATTGCCGAAGAGCGTCTTAAGGATTATATAAAGAAAGCTGCGCAGGAAGCCAATCAAAAGGGATGGGGAAGTGTTACTGCGCCGTTGCAGCGGGATATCCGCGCGCGTCTAGAAACTTCTGTGGATTGGCGTAGCGTCTTGCGCTATTTTATAAAAACTAGTCGCCGTTCTGACCGTCGCTCAACGGTAAAGCGACTGAACAAACGATATCGGTATATTCATCCGGGTAAAAAAGTCAATCGGCAAGCTCACATTGCCATTAGCATTGACCAATCGGGGTCTGTGAGTGACTCGATGTTGGAAACGTTTTTCGCAGAACTCAATAAATTGGCTGATTTGGCTACATTTACCGTAGTTCCCTTTGATACACGGGTAGATGAGAACCTAGTTTATGAATGGAAGAAAGGAAAGAAAAGAAAAACTCAGCGTGTCCTCAGTGGGGGGACGTGCTTTGATGCCCCTACTCAATATGTGAATGAAAATGGCTTTGATGGACACATTGTTTTAACGGATATGGCTGCGCCTAAACCCATACCATCCCGATGCCAGCGTATGTGGATGACTACTAAAAGTTGTTTGCGATATCAATATTTCCAAACCAATGAAAGAGTTTTAGCCATTGATACGTAATTCTCTTGACAAATAAATAAATAAAAAATAAAATAAATATAGAAACAATCAAGAAAGGAAGAAAATCCTCATGGCAGTTGATTTCAAAACATTTAGAGCATGCGCTCCTCACGTTATCAATGTGCGTAAGCCTATTCTTATCCGCGGTCGTCATGGGGTAGGAAAGTCTGAAGTAGTTTATCAGATTGCGGAGGACTTAGGAATTCCCGTCGTAGAGCGTCGTGCTTCCCAAATGACTGAAGGAGATTTGCTGGGCATGCCCTCTCCTGAACAAATTGAAGTGAACGGGGAGAGAGCCAGCGTTTTTCGTCCATTCGAGTGGTTTCTCCGCGCTTGCACAGAACCAGTCTGTCTTTTTCTGGATGAGGTCGACCGCGCTACCACTGAAGTACGTCAAGGTATATTTGAATTAACGGATAGTCGGAAATTAGCCGGGTGGACTCTTCATCGCGATACCATTGTGGTCGCAGCAGTGAATGGGGGAGAGCATGGGGCGCAATATCAAGTTAATGAAATGGACCCCGCCGAATTGGATCGTTATACTGTGTTTGATATTGAACCGACTATTGAAGATTGGCTCGAGTGGGCACAAGACCATGTTAATCCCTTCATTTGGGACTTTATCAACCAGAATCGCGCGCATTTAGAGCATGGGGATGATTTTGAACCCAATAAGGTTTATCCTTCGCGACGCTCGTGGAAACGTTTAAATGATTGTTTAGTTGAAGGAAAACTGTTTGCCGAAGATGTCGATCAGACAGTCTTTTTTACCATTGCTCAATCGTTTTGTGGATTGGAAGCAGCGGTTGCCTTTTTAGATTTCTTCAAAACATACGACCGTCAAGTAACGTGGGAAGAGGTAGTCAACGAGGGGAAGCTTGAGAAAGTGGAGAATTTTGATATCAATGCGCATGGGGCGCTTATTGAAAAGATTGAAGCTTCGTCACTATTGGAGACGGAAATGAGCGAACTGCAGCTTGACAACTTGGCGGCTTATTTCAAAACGCTTCCCGCGGAAGTTGCCATGAAGTTGTGGTCTGCCGTAGGTAAAAATGCGGGGGAGAATAAAGAAAACATTGTCAACTTTCATGCTCGGGTAAAAGATGCTCTCATTCCTATGTTGGGGGGACAGTCGTAACCGGTACTCGACGATTGGGGAATCGTGGCTCCGAAAATTTTTGTGGACATTCAAAAAAAATAAAAAGAAACTTACCTTAGACGATTGATAAAGGAGAATAAATCGTGGATAGCGTACGAAAATATTTGGTCAATGAATTACAGGTATCGGGAAGTCTAGACCAATTTGACTTAGCCGAAGCACTCTTAGTCATGTATGACGCGGGAGTCGTAACTGCCATTCAGCAAGATGAAGGGGAACCCCTTTTTGTTTATAACCATGACGCTAGTGACGCGCAGCAGAGCGCCGCGCGGGCAACCTATACGGGATTGCAGGCGGCATCAAATGATGTATGGAATCACTATGTATTTAGAGGTGAGTGCTCATGAAATGCGGGGACCTTTTTCAATTTGAGTATATCAATTTTCATACTCGCGATATCAATAATAAAGCGGGCGTCTTTATCGGGGAGCGTCCTATCACCCGTGAAGATGGCAAGGTTATTCCCAATTTTGCCGTGCAATTGTTTGGCGAGTCTACCATTCGGCTATGCGATGCGCATATGAAGGGATGGATGCAACCTTTGGACGCCAAATAATTATGTACGAAGTCTGCGCCGCCCTCGTGGGTGTAATTGTATTTATGTGGTGGATGGATACGCAATGATAACTCTTCTTCTTGTGCTTGGGGCTTTGCTTCTCCATGATTACCTCGCCGCTAGCGCCGAATATTGAAAAAAAAGCAAAAAAAAATGAAAAAAAACGCTTTTTATAGTTGACACCAACGTTTCTTTTTGAGATAATACCTATACAAACAGTCAAGAAAGGACAAAAAACTTATGATGACCGAACATAGCCTAGCCATTAGCTTTGATACTAACGTAACCGTTGCCGATGTACTAGAAGAAAAAACGTTGGACGTTACAAGCTTGAAACAGGATGATATGGGCTCGCCTGTACGCGAGCATGTAAATATTGTTGAGGCTCTAGATGCACGTGAAGATGAACTCATCCAGATTGAGGCTTTTATTAAAAAGTATGGCGTAACACGTCCCACAGAAGAGGACTTTAAGCCTAAAAGTCAGGCATGGAGTCGTAACGTCAAGACCAAAGCAGAGAAGATGGCAGAAAACCCCAACTATGTGGAGCGTCGTGGTCGCAAGCGTACCTCTTACACCAAAGATGTAACGTTCATTCGTACGGTTCAAGCCGATAAAGGCTTGATTGATAAAGAAGGTAAAGACCAGTTCCAGCGCGCCGGTCGCGGTAGAGCAAAGAAAGGCGAGGTCCGTGAAACTTTCACGTTGTACTATGCTAATGTAGAAAAAGCTAGTAGCGGTACATGGACGCGCAGAGAATTAGAAACTTTTGCAAAGAAGTAAAAAAAAGTAATTGACAAATACGCGCATCTTTGAGATAATCAATTATAGAAAGAAACAAATAAGGTACGAGGACAAATAAATAAAATGAATAACATTGAAAGCATTATCTTGAGTGAACTGGAAAAGCTGGATAGTTGTTGCTTAGATAACAGTGAAGAAAGAGAGAAGGTAGCACGTGCTTTGAGTACGGTACTTATTACTCAGTCGTTAGAGCAATTAGCTAGTCTTTTAGGTGGTAGTGTAGAGTATAACCATGCAGGTGAAGTCGTTATACAGACTAGCCTCGTATTGTAAGCATTGTACCCTATGCGGTAGGGTAGAAAAAAATAGTATATAAACACATACCTAGATGTTGATAAGTTTGCTGGTAGAGATAGGGGGTAAAAAGGTGGCGGGTCTTAGTACATACGTACTCAATTGTCAACCCAAAAGCCCATTTACCCCATATCTAATGATTACGGCAAGTTGAATTACCATCGCCTTAAGGGGGAGATAAGATTGGTTAAGGCATATTCGGAAGGGCTAGTCACGCATGAGATACTTGCTAATACAATGCCGTTCTATTGCTGCTGGCTCGTCGACGTCACGGACGAGACTAAGCCATGCATCGCTTCGGTACCGGCAGGGTCAGCGCTCTTCAGTACGCAATACAACAACCTAGTGCCACCAAAAGTGTGGACAAACTAAAAACTTCTTGACAAGGAAATAAAAAATAATAATGCAAATACTAAGCAAAGAATTCGGACCTATTGCGTTAGGCATGCTAGCTATATACGCGCTAATCTTCCTAATCTAATCGTACCTTCTACTTATAAGACTCCTAACAATTGAGGCGAGACTATGAAAAAACCAACATACATGCAAATAGAATCACAAATCACTGGAATGGATATCTTCCCCAGTCTTCCCAAAACTCCCATTGTCCTCCCAAGAAAAAAGGCGAGAAAAGTAAAGAAAAATAAAAAAAGTACTTGACTTATTCTCCGCTAATTGAGATAATACATATAGAAATAATAAGAAAAGGAACTAAGCATGACTCGCAAACACTTTCAACTCTTAGCAGACACAATTAAGAATATTCCTTTTACTAACGAGCATGACCGTACGATTGTTGCTAGCAACCTAGCTGATTCACTGTGCTCCCCCAGCAACCCACGCTTCAACAAAGCGCTTTTCCTCAAAGCGTGTGGCGTTAACGTATAGCGCGTTTAACCGCAACCTTTCTATAGTGGCTTAGGGGGACCCCCCCCTGGCCCCCTCCTACCCGGAATATATGTCGCCCCATACGCCCCGCGCGGTCAGTGGCTGACTAAGTACATTAACAAAACGCGGCTAAATTTCTGAGATTTTTAAAACCGGTTTTCGAAACTATTTATTTGTAGGGAGGGCTTAAAGCTATGAAAACATTCTTACATCGTATAACCGGCATGCTTAACCCGCTGCACTGCTGCTGTCAGTGTGGTTGCTGCAGCCGCAAAAAGTAATTTAAATTTAAATTACGCAGGGGGTGAAGAAATTTGCCCCCTGTTTTTTTGGAGAATTTGGTTTTATGGAGACTAATTATACCGGTTACAGGAGCATGCCCTATGAAGATATCTAAATTTCTGTTTAAACAAATTATTAAAGAAGAACTACAAAAAACAACGCTAGACGAAGCGCATGCGTCCGAGCGCGAAAATCAAGCCGTAGCGCGCATGGAGAAGCTCATGATCGCAGCGGATAATCTATACGAAGATCTACTATCAGCTGATTTTACACATATAGCCCAATTCCTGATCAAAAACTTCGAAGAGTACGCGCTGATGTGGAAACGCCATATGGAAAGCCGGGATAAAGACTGGGAAGATGAAGATCATGAAGATTACGAAGAGGAATTGGACGAGGGGCTGTTAGATATGTTCCGGAAAGAAAAGAAGCCCGAATTTAAGCCATCCCGCCATGATCTGTCGCGCGCGGAATGGGAAGACCATAAACACACTGGGGAACTCACAGATCCCAAAGACGCAGCTGCCCTTGAAAACAGCTATAAACATATTCAGACTTTTTTAGAAGATGAAAAGCAATTGGACAATGTAGAGCGCTATCACGCTATGCAAAAGCTTATCCGCAAACTAAGCGATGAAATGATCTGGACTAAATAAGCTTTTACTTTCTTTTTTATTATATTATAATTTTGTTGTCTTTATAACCCCCTACAAGGAGTAACACCATGGGCAAACTTGAAGTTATATGCGGACCTATGTTTTCTGGTAAATCGGAAGAGCTATTGCGCCGACTTAAGCGCGCTGACATTGCAAACCGGTCTTTTCAACTTTATAAACCTTCTATCGACAATAGATATTCCGAAACTCATGTAGTGACGCATTCGGGCATAGAAATGGAATGTCGTACAATTACCGCCTCCGAAGCGCTACTAGCTACTCCACCCGAGGTTGACATCATTGCAATTGATGAAGTCCAATTCCTGGATAAAAACTTGCCAATTATTGTAGAGAATTTAATAGCCAATGACAAGCGCGTTATTGCTGCTGGGCTAGACATGGATTCTAACGGTATACCCTTTGGTCCGATGCCCCAATTGTTGGCTCGCGCAGAAGAAGTTTTAAAAGTAGTGGCAGTTTGCGATATATGCGGAAAAGACGCCACTCACACACATCGCCTCAAAGATGCTCGCGAAGACACGGTATTGGTCGGAGCATTGAATTATTACGAAGCACGGTGTCGGAAGCATTGGTATGACGGCTTTATGGTGCAATAATTCATTGGTGTCACGCCTTAAGGTAGTCAAAAAATTTTTCTAGCCGTTTTTTGAGTTTTATAAAACTATTTATTTCAACGGAATTCTTGAAAAATATACCTTTTTGGAGCTAAAATGATAAAAAAAATTTTCCTAGTCGCGATTTTGCTTTTTTCCACCGCATGCGCTGTGACCACTTACCAACCTCCCCTGACTGTTGATACTGTAACTGAAAAATGCCAACCGGTAGAGAAGTGGCGGTTGAGTCCCATGGGCATAGAAGCTTTTGTTGTTATCTATGATAAGTGTTTCACTCATTCCAAACTTTTATTAATTGCCGTGCGCAAAGACAAAGATCTCCCCCCGGACACTCACATTCTTACTCGCGATCTAATCAAAAATCATCTCCTGTATTTTCTCTCCCGAAGAGACAATGCAGATAAGCCTTCAAAAGAGGCGATAAAGTGGCAGGCGTATAAAATTAAAGAAGAAAATAATGACAACATGGGGGTAATGTTTTATACACTCCGGAGTGTAAAGGCGCCCTCTAAATGAAACTATTATTTGAAGCCTGGAATAATTATATCAATGAAACGACCGAAACTTATGTAGTGGAAAGATCCGGCGTTGGGTGGGATGAAAAATTTGTTATCGGAGGTACTCCGGATAATCCTATCTTTGGTCCGCTCGAAAAAGCATATGAATTCGCCTCAGAGGAGAGCGCGACGTCGTACGCACGCAACTCGGACATATATCTTAGCGTAGCTAATAAAACAGACTATGAAATACAAGAGAAAGAGGAAGAGGAAGAATATACTAAATTGCCAAGCTTGGCGCGCAAGGATCGGCGCTATGGACATTCTATATCCGCTGATCAACAAATACATCGTATGAGACAAAAACTTAAAAAGGATAAGAAAAAATGAAAATAACAAAAACACGTTTAAAACAAGTTATAAAAGAAGAACTCAGTCGCTTTTATGAAGGATGACCTGATCACAGCGAGGAAGTTTTCCTCGATGATGACGAGATGGTTGTAGAAGACGAAAGATTTATGCAAAAGGCATCCAAAGATATTGAAGACGACGGACATGAAGGAATCTTTCATGATTGGTGCAAAGACCATGGACATGCCGGAGTAAATCAAGCATGCGTCGATGCTGCCTATAGAGCGGGTAAGCCATGGAAAGCTCGCGCGGCGCTAGCGGTTACATTCTCGAGAGCCAAAGGTGGTCAAAAATCTTTAAGATATCCCAAAAGTAAAGATTAAAAAACTTTATGCCAAAAATCAAGCCCGCAGAGAAGAGCGACAGGCGAAAAAAGAAGTATCGCGGACAAGGAAAATAAAAAAATGGAATGCATTCAGTGCATCATTAATGCAGCAAGGTTACATAAAAAAAATATTTTATTAGCTATAGCCTTAATATGTTTATTAATGGCAGCTGTTTCCTTACATACCGAATTAAAACTTCTTCATCAAAATATACGCGCTCACCATGCGCGCATTAACACTCTGCGCGACTACAACCACCTCTTAGATAAAAATCAACGCAAGTTAATCAAAGAACTACGTAAAAACAATTGTATTGATTAGTATATATGGCGACGTCGTTTGCGATGGCGCTTTTTCTTCTTTCTTTTGGCATTGTGATAATGATTGTTGCGAATAATAGTCCGATTGCCGCGCACCACCACTAATCCCCCTCTAGATCCGCGATTTTTTACGCGATGTCGGCGCGGGTGGTGATGACGGTATTTAACACGCTGTTTGTAGCGCCGATGCACATGATGATGGCGCACAGTGTGTGTCCCTCGGCGAATTCGTACTCGTCGACGGTCTACATAAGTACCATATCCCAAAGTGCACCCTTCCATGTGTGAAGTATATACCACACTATGGGGGTGAATTACTCCATCCCCTGTGAATAATTGTGAATGACAGCCGGTAGTAACAAAGGTCAAGCCCCCTACTAACAGATATACAGTGCAAAACGTCATAATAGTTCTCCTTGTTGGTAGTTATTACTGCAATTATAATGCCATCTTTATTTATCTTATAAAACATTTTTTTTATTGTCAAATGTATTTATTTTATGGAAGCAAATTATAATCAACGTATTGGTGAACTTAGGACGCAGAAAAAAATAATCCTCAATAAAGAAACCGAAGGTGAATTACAAGTAGCGATAGGAGAAATAGAAGTAATCAAGAGTCGCTTTGGTGACCAGTTTCACTATATTTTAAGTTTCGGCGGCGATAAAACTCTACGCATTATAGGAAAGAAAAATTGGGAAGCTTTTTTGGATATGTTAAAATGGCTGGACTGGGATCCGGAGGCTACTCAAGAAATGTATTTTCCTGCGCGACAAGTAGGAGACACCGGGGAATGGAAATAATTATTTTTTCTCTTCTTCTGAAACAGGGGGCGTCTCACAACATATATAGATAGGACGGCTTTCGCCCATGATAGTTTCTTCATCTACCACAATTTCTGTTATGTTGCGATAAGTAGGAGAATCATACATTGAATCCAACAAAATATCTTCAATGATGGAGCGCAAACCTCTGGCGCCGCTTTTCAGCTTGATTGCTTTTTGAGCGATGGATGCCAGGGCACTTTTAGAGAAGGTAAGACGCGCACCATCAATAGCAAAAATTTTCTTATATTGAGAGACGAGATTGTTTTTTGGCTCAGTAAGGACCCGAATGAGCATTTCCTCGGTAAGTTGCTGTAAGCTTGTTGCCACCGGTATTCTACCAATCAATTCCGGAATCATTCCAAAATCATGGAGATCTTGGGTGGTAAATTTAAACTTTTTAGGCGCCGAGCTTTCTTCTTTGCCTTCTTCCACTCCAAAGCCCACGGGTTTGTCCCCTTCAATTCTTTTAGTAACAAATTCTTCTAGCCCCACAAAAGCCCCACCGCAAATAAATAAAATATGATTAGTATTCATGGGTACCGTTTCTCGTGTTGCCTTGGGTTTGTTTCCTTTGGGCACATTGGCGATTGTCCCTTCTAAAATTTTTAGAAGACCCTGTTGTACTCCTTCGCCTGATACATCACGAGTGTTACCCATTCTCCCTGCCCTTAATGCAATCTTGTCTATTTCATCGATATATACAATTCCTCTTTCAGCTTGTTTCACCGATCCTCCGGCTGCATTGAGAAGGCGAGATAATATTCCTTCTACGTCTTCTCCTACATATCCCGCTTCTGTAAGGCTCGTGGCATCAGCGATGGCAAAAGGCACATCTAAAATTTCTGCCAAAGTTTGTGCTAGTAGAGTTTTACCTGAACCGGTGGGACCAATTAATAAAATGTTGCTTTTCTTTAGCTTGGCAACATTGCCCTTTACTTTAATATCGGCAATACGTTTATAATGGTTATAGACCGCCACTGAAAGTACTTTTTTTGCACTATCTTGTCCTATTACTGTTTCGTCTAATAATTGTTTTATTTCATGGGGGGTGGGCATTTCTAGAAACTCTTCTTTGGAGAGTTTTTTATCTACTTCTTCTTCTCTTTTTTTATCATTTTCTAATATTTCATGGCAGAGTTCCACACATTCATTACATATGTTGGTTAGAACGTTCATGCCAGTAATTATTTTTTTTACTTCTTTCCGGCTTTTACCGCAAAAGGAGCATAACATCATGCCACCGCCTAATATATCATCACTCATTGATGCTCCTCTTTAGCCCCTCGTCTTCTATACGCTTGCGTCTTTAATATAAGTAGTTGAGGAATGAATACCCATCACTAATTATAATAATAGTTTTTTTGGAATTATAATATAAATTATTTATTAGGACAATATAAAATGGAAAACGTTATTTCTTTGTACGAAGAGCGGATCAAAAAAGCGATCCACGAAGCTACCGACTCCCTTATTCGGGCGCGGACATTAGTTAGCGAAGGAAAAGAAGTCCCTGAAGATCTTATCCCTCGGCTAGAAGCGGTAATTGCTAATCTGGAAAAACAACTACTGGATTATATTGAAAATGGAAATAGCAAAGGCGATTAATGACATTACACCGATTCCAACATCTTATTGGAGATACTCCGCTTATTGAGATAGAAAAACATATATTTGCTAAGTTTGAAACCTACAATCCTTCAGGCTCCATTAAAGATAGAATGGTCGCTTATATTGTTCAAAGTGCCCTACGAAACAATAAAATTACTCATAGAACGCAATTTTTAGAAGCTACTAGTGGGAACACAGGAATTGCTTTGGCAATGATTGGTGCACGATTGGGTAGAAAAGTTCACATCATTATGCCCTGCAATATGAGTCAAGAGCGCAAAGACATGATGAGATTTTTTGGAGCCGACATTATCGAAGTGGGTAATAATGATTTTCGGGCAGCTATCAATCTCCGGGATAAAATGCTAGCCGCGGATGAACGCTTGTGGTCTCCCCTACAGTTTAGCAATCCCTTAAATATTGAATGCCACCGCACAACTACGGGTCCAGAAATCTATTCCGGTATTTATTCTTTTATAAAAGATGAAAATAAACAAAAGTCCTTTGGCGCTTTCATACATGGAAGCGGAACCGGAGGAACCATGATGGGAGTGTGGAAATATTTTAATAAAGATCTTCACATAGTAGATCGTACGGGAAAACCCAAAAAAATTAATTTTGTTCTCACTACTCCAGCCGAAGGTGCGAAGGATCATGGCATTCAAGGAATAAATGATGGAGAAAACTTTCTTTTAGATAAATCCATTCTAGACGATGAAATAGAGATACGAACGGATGATGCCACGGAATATATGTATAAACTTGGTAGAGATAAGGGATTGTTAGTAGGAATCAGCTCCGCAGCTAATGTCTTGGCTTCTAAAGCATGGTTAAAGAAAAACCCTAATAGTGGTAATGTTATTACCATGTTGTGCGACCGCGGTGAGCGCTATATAACACAAAGAGGTAAATAATAATATGACCAGTAAACTTCCTCCTCTGATGTCAAAAAAAGAATTTGTTTCACTTCTAGAAGAGGTCTTAGAAGAAAGAAAAAAAACGGAACCTTATAATACTTTATATGAAACCTGCGTCGTAGGTTATGACGTATCTCATGTAAAAAAATATTATGAAGAAAACATAACTTTCACAGCAATTGCCGGCAAAGAGCAGAAAATTCAAGCTCAGGCGCACCTTACTTATGTCTTAGAATCGTTGGTGCGTTCTTATGGCAAAGACGCCATTGTAAAAACTTTAAGAGAATTGTAAAAAAATTTAATTTATTAAAAGCAGTATTATAATATTTTGGTATAATTTAATTTTAGGGAGAAAATTATGGCTACAAACAAAGAATTAGAAGTACTGGTGGCTCAACTGAAACAAGATGTACTACGCTTGCAGAAGTCCAATTCTACCTTGCGTGATGAGATGGTTATGTTGAAAAACAATTATTCTAAACTAGTAGAAGAACTATCAACGAGGTTGGAATTTATTCACGATAGGTTTCAAGCCAACTAAAAAAAATAAAATTTTTATTTTTTTAAACAAGCTAAAGAGGTTTTTATTTTTCTATGAATAATCCTGATAACTTTAATATTGACGTTTCAGCTATGGAAGATATAAAGTGCGATGTGAGTGACTGCGGGAGCAAAACATTTGTTCCTGTTTTTGTCATTAAAAAAATTTCCGCTCTTATGTCCCCTACCGGACAAGAGACGTTAGCTCCATTGCAAATCTTCCAATGTAGTGTTTGTGGGCACATTAATGAGTTGTTCCTTGATGGTCTCACTAATTAAAGCATGAACCAAAATAATTGGAACACCTGGAAGAAATATCTTGAAGAATTAGTCGACCCCAATTCTATCAATACCTCCTCTCTCATATCCAAAAAAACTCTCCCCCCTCAATTGTGGGATGACAAAGGCAAAACCCGCCAGCCCCCAATGAATCCAGAGGTAAGAGATATGGCAGTGAGAATCGCCAATCAGTTTTTCGAAACTCTTGAATTAGATAATATTCAAATACAAGACATTATCCTCACTGGCTCTCTAGCCAGTTATAATTGGTCTGACATGTCAGATTTTGATTTGCATATTCTTATCGATTATACGGGATTAGATAATAAAACCCTTATGGAAGATTATTTCAAAGAAAAAACTAAGAATTGGAATGATACGCATGCAATATTTCTAAAAGGATACGAAGTGGAATTATATATCCAAGATAGTAACGAACCTCATGTTGCCAGTGGCATTTATTCTTTAATGACCAATTCTTGGATTAAGGAGCCTTCTAAATATCGTTTAGAGATCGATCATACCGCCGTTCAAAAGAAAGCAGCGCGTATCATGGAAGAGATTGATGATGTCTATGATATCTACGCCGAAAAGGAATATAAACTAGCTCAGCAAAGTGGGGATATGTTGATGCAACGTATTAAACGATATCGCAAAGCGGGTTTAGAAGGGGGAGGAATATATTCGGTGGAAAATTTGGTTTTCAAAGTGCTTCGGCGCAATGGGTATCTGAAAAAACTCTCCAGTATAAAAAGATTAGCCTACGATGCCTCGATGACGGTTTATGAAAGAAAATTTTAAATTTATTTTGTTATATCATTCTCTTCCAAAGTAAAGAAGAAGTTAATAAGAACTAATTATTTAGAATAGAAGAGCGCGTATATTACTATTTAAAACAACTACGCTAGAATACGAGGAGTAAAAGATGTCACACAAAACAGGTTATGGTACAGGAATTTCCAATGTTGGTTCCTATCAAGTAAGCGGTAAACCATGGTTATCCGGAGGTATCGCTACTAACACCACAGAAAAAATTGTTTTTCCTTCAGTCACTCAATGGATATATATATCTTCTAGCGCAGCCGTGAAAGTTGGAATGTCCGACAACGGCGCTGCGGGTACTAACTATATTACGGTTAATACTGCGGGAGGGCAAAACTTACCAATCCTCACTGTAAAATGTACCGAGCTTTATTTCAATGGTACCGCTACGGTCGATGTCATCGCAGGACTTACGGGGATAGATGTGGACCGCCTGGATTCTCTTAGTGGTGAGGGACCCAATTGGTCAGGCTCTTCCGGGATTGGCTAAGGCGTTTAATGTTGGGGATTTAGTAGCATTTGATTTCGCGCGGTCTTTGGGTATAGTTATAGATAAAAAAAATGTTGAAGGACTTGACCCAAGTGAACAATATAAAGAATACTTAGTAAGATGGTCCAATGGGGAAGAATTTTGGTGTCTAGGGGTGACCCTAGAAATGTTTTTCAAGAATAAAGACTAATTATTAGCATGACTTCCTTTCATTGGCGTAGAATTATTATTGCTAGCCTCTTTTTAGGTGCGTCATGCGGTCCTCAATATGCCCCCGACCCGAATGCCCGCGTTTTGGTTATCTCTCAATATGAAAATGAACCGATTGTAATTCATCTCCCTTCTAATAGTCCCCCACAAGCCAACTGTGTCGACAAAACTGAAGTAGCATGCGCCAGAATATTGTTCTGGGATGCAGATAAGTTTATTCTCACCGCCGAAAATCTAATTAAACAAAAACTCTATTTATCGGCTTCCTTAGAATATCTCCAAGCTTTAACTCGCCTCACGGAAGCTCATATTCGTATAAAACGGTTAGAAAAATGGACGGTAGAAGAAGTCACACTTAAGCGCTTGGTATACAAAAAAATTAAACTATGTAAAATGAAAATTAATTTATTACATAGTCAACGCAGATGAAATCCCATACACTAATTACTAGGATGTCTTATCTTCGGGGACTAGTGATAATTTTATTTACTGTATGGTGGGGGGGATGCACCACGGTGGCTAGCACTTCGCACCTTCGTCCCATAGTTCCCCTGTGTGGGACTGTCATTACATGTGAAAAGAAAAGCGATGGAGAATGCGCCCTAAATCTTTATCTCGAAAGTAAACAGTTGAGCGCAGCCGCCCACATGAGTTTCTCTCAAAAACTCTACCTTTCGGCTAAAGTAAACCTACGCAAAGCCGTGTGTTGTTTGAAAGCAGCCCAAAAGAGGGCGAAAAAAGCTAAACTAGCTACTTATAGTGATTATCAAATGATAATGAACTTTAATTTAGAAAAAAAAATTACACATCATATCAACGAGTGTGAAGGATTATTACGCAAAGCGAGGTGGAAGTGATGAAACTTTTATTTGAAAATTGGCGCAAGTTTTTAAACGAAGATAAAAAATACGAATATGATGAGCCAACTCATGTAA
>CEUO01040484.1_pt1 | contig 16636 bp, 10 predicted proteins | sample 531391 | NCBI WGS metagenome assembly CEUO01 (sample SAMEA2622799, study PRJEB7988) | marine metagenome | isolation source: saline water (ENVO:00002010), including
GAACTGTTCGCAAATTATCAGTTGGTCAGACTGTGGAAGTTGGTTGCCAGCATAAAGGAAGATGCCATGCGTCTAATTGAAATTGATTCTGAGGTTGGGGCGTTTATCGGTGATGATGAAATAGACTGTGAAGGATATGTCATGCATGGCAATTGCTGGTCTTATAAATTGGTAGACCGTGCGGAATTCTCACATGCTAATTTCAATATGGGGGTGGGTGCTTAGGCACTCATCCGTTAGGGGCATTCGTTCGTGATCGGGCAGTGATGCCCGTTTTTTATGGTCCTTATATTAATTCCGATGGATCCCCTAAGCTATAAACGACCCAATTCGACCTTTATATATTGATTTCATAAAAAAATTGCTGGTACTATATACAGTCAGAAAAGGTCGTTTGAATTTCTTCTTATGAAAAAAAATCCCGCAGAAAATTTTACGTCTATAGAGATCGATCCAATAACTGGTGAATACAAGACAATAATACCAGAATGGATAATAAATGAGTATGGTTGGTATGAAGGAACTGAATTAAACTTTAGAATTGATGAAGGAGATATATTTTTGGAGGAGCGTGAATGAAGACTTATCATGTATACTTAAACGATAGATGTTTGTTTAAGAATTTGGATGAAAGAGAGTTTAAAGTTATATGGGGAAGATTATATCATTCTTATTGGGATGGACTAACATATTCAGAAGTAGTAGAAACCCCCATCGAAAAATATGAAGAATCTAGTTATTGACTTTATAGATAAACTGATGTATAATTGAGTTGTATTAAAAGAGCATTATGGCTAAAGGATTTACTGTTAAAGCAAATACTCCCAAACCAAAGAACAAAGAACCAGAATGGGATTATGCTAAGGCAAAAGCAATGGTTAAAGGAAAGACAATAGTATTTTGTCTACCAGGTCGAGGAGTATCATATACATATTTGAAAAATTTTGTTCAGCTTTGTTTTGATCTTGTACAGAATGGTGCTAGTATACAGATATCACAGGACTATAGTTCTATGGTAAACTTTGCAAGATGTAAGTGTCTTGGAGCAAATGTTTTACGTGGTCCTGATCAGATACCTTGGGATGGTAGATTAAAGTATGATTACCAGTTATGGATTGATAGTGATATTGTTTTTAATGTAGAGAAGTTTTGGCAATTAGTATTAATGGATAAGGATATTGCATCTGGTTGGTATTGTACAGAAGATGGAAAAACTACATCTGTTGCACATTGGTTAGATGAAGATGATTTTAAAGGTAATGGTGGAGTAATGAATCATGAAACCATTGAAAGTATTAGTAAGAGACGTAAACCATTTACTGTTGATTATGCAGGTTTTGGTTGGTTATTAATTAAACATGGTATATGGGAACATAAAGAGATGAAATATCCTTGGTTTGCTCCTAAGATGCAAATTTTTGAATCAGGTGCAGTACAGGATATGTGTGGAGAAGATGTTTCATTCTGCTTAGATGCAAAAGAAGCAGGGTTTGAAATATGGTGTGATCCAAGAGTCAGAGTTGGTCACGAGAAGATGAGAGTTATCTAATCTTCAAATGGATGTGAAATACACTGTTAGTATTGATGGTATTGAAAGATATACTGATATTACTGAATTAGAATATCTGGATCTCATGGAAGATCTAGCAGATGAATTCTATCAGACAGGTACTCCACATCCAGACAGTATTACATTTACAACAAAGAGGGAACCAAATGCTTGATGTAAAGACAGTTAAGAACAAAGATCTTGGTCTATGGGAAATAACTGCTACACTTGATCTTCCACCTATAACGATCACTAGGTTGAAGAAAGATAAGAGTGATATTCAATATGAATTACGTAATGCCTTTAGCGAAGTAATTCAAGAAATCGTAGAAAAACATTGTGAGGAAGATTAATGGCTAAAGTAAAAACAGGACTATTAGGTGGTACTTATGTTGAGTCACGTCCGAAAAAGTCTCGACAAGGACAGGGAAAACACTCGAAATACTCGGCAACATCCCGTAACTCGGCTCGTAAAAGAACTAGGGGGCAGGGCAAATGATGAATTTATTAGCGGCAGCATCGCTTGATCTTAATGAAGCATGGAACTTATCATGGGGTGAAGGCATTCAATTTATTTTAGTACTTGCTTTTGTCTATTGGCTTAAGGTTCAAATTGATACTAGAGCAGGATTAGGTAAAAAGAAACGACGAGAACTTAAACAAATTATAGTTGAGGCAATCAATGAAACAAAGGGGGTTTAACACCCTCTTTTTTTATGCCTAAATAACAATTATTAGCCTAAAATAATGGATAAAGAAGAATTAAGGACTGTTTGGGGTGCTGAAAACACCGATTCTGACGAAATTAAGGAAGAAAAAAGGCGTGTAATCCAAGAAATTGCACATGATGATATAAATTCTAAAAACTTAACATAAATAGATCAAGAAAACACATTAATATGTCTGTTAAGAGGATATCAAGATCATTTAAAGACATTAGTTTATCCTTTAATGCTCATCCAGTAACAAAGGATTTAACAATTCTAAAGAATGAGAACGCTATTAAAAAATCTGTAAGGAATTTAGTGCAAACTATCCCCACAGAAAGGTTCTTTAACCCCATTTTAGGGTCATATGTGACTGATTCACTCTTTGATTTTGTTGATTATGGTACTGCATCCACTATTAAAGAAGAAATTATCACAACTTTGGAGAATTTTGAACCTAGAATAGATAATATTCAGGTTGAATGTATTCCAAGACCCGATAGAAATGAATTTGAGGTTACAGTATTCTTTGAAATCGTTGGAGAAGACGTTCCAACTCAAGAATTCACATTCATGTTAGAAGCAACAAGGTAGAATATGCCATTTACTAAGTTTACAAATCTTGATTTCGATCAAATAAAGACCTCTATTAAAGATTATATCCGTGCGAACTCTGATTTTACGGATTTTGACTACGAAGGGTCTAATTTTTCAGTATTAATAGACACATTAGCGTATAATACTTACATTACAGCATTTAACTCTAATATGATTGTTAATGAATCCTTCTTGGATTCAGCAACATTACGTGAAAATGTTGTTTCATTAGCAAGAAATATAGGATATGTACCTAAATCTAGGACTGCTGCACAGGCATCTGTTCATTTTGATGTAGCAACTAGTAGTTCATCCCCTACATTGACCTTACAGGCAGGTTTAGTGTGCGTTGGTGCTCAAAATAATAGTTCATATGTATTCTCTATACCTGAAAGTATAACAACAACCATTAATTCTGGTGTTGCAACCTTTGGAACAGAAACAAATCCTATTGTAGTTTATCAAGGAACCTATTTAAGTAAGACATTTACTGTAGATGGGTCATTAGATCAGACATTTATACTGAATAATTCCTTTATTGATACCTCAACTATACGTGTTTATGTTAAAGGTTCTGCAGATACAGGTCTTGGAAGAGAATATAAACGTGTTGATAACATATTAAACATAAATTCTACGTCAGAAACCTACTTAATTCAAGAAATTCAAGACGAAAAGTATGAATTACTGTTTGGTGATGGTGTTTTTGGTAAAAAATTAGAAAATGATGCAATTATTACAGTATCTTACATCATTACTGATGGAGCAGATGGTAATGGACCTGCATTATTCTCATGGGGTGGTAGTGTTACGAACTCTGTTAATCAGAAAATATCACCATCTTCTACACCATTAATCACAACAGTCTCAGCTGCCTCTAATGGTGGTAATATTGAGTCTGTTGATTCAGTTAAGTACTTTGCTCCTAGACTGTATTCATCACAATACAGGGCGGTTACAAGTAGGGATTATGAATCTATAATTCAGCAAGTATATCCAAATACAGAATCTGTATCAGTTGTTGGTGGTGAAGAGTTAGATCCACCTGAATTTGGTACTGTTTTACTTACAATTAAACCAAAAAATGGTGAATTTGTATCTGACTTTGATAAACAGAAGATTTTAGAAGATTTAAAGCAGTACTCTCTAGCTGGTATAAATCAGAAAATTTTAGACCTAAAACTACTATATGTGGAGTTAGACTCATATGTTTATTATAATCCAGCAAAAACAACTACACCAACCGCATTAAAGACTAGAATTAGTGATGGTTTAACAACTTATTCTGCTTCAAAGGATATTAATAAGTTTGGTGGAAGGTTTAAGTATAGTAAAGTATTGAATGTAATTGATAATATTGATACTGCTATAACATCTAATATTACTAAAGTTAAAATTAGAAGAAACTTAAAAGCACTTACCAATTCATTTGCACAGTATGAATTATGTTTTGGTAATCAATTCCATATTGATGTTGCAGGAAAAAACATTAAAAGTACTGGATTTAAAATTATAAATCAATCTAGTACTGTGTATCTAACTGATATACCAAATAAAGATTCTAATGGTGATTTAGATGGTAGTGGAATGGGAACATTATCGGTTATTAGAAGAGATACGACAACAGACACTGAGATTGTTGTTGTTAAATCTGCAGGAACAGTAGATTATAATAAGGGGGAAATTATATTATCAACTATTAATATTGTATCTACATCTAAACCAAACAATATTATTGAGGTTCAGGCATTCCCAGAGTCAAATGATGTTATAGGTCTAACAGATTTATACCTCAATTTCGACATGTCAAATACTACAATAAATATGGTTAAAGACACTATAACTTCTGGTGAACAAATATCTGGTGTTGGATTTAAAGTTACGTCAAGTTATACAAACGGAGCATTAACAAGAGGATGATAACTACAGGATTTGACAAGAGAGTCCAAGTACAGCAAATAATAGATAATCAACTCCCTGAGTTCTTACTATCAGAGAGTCCAAAGGCTGTTGATTTTTTAAAGCAATACTATATTTCTCAGGAATATCAAGGTGGTAATATTGATATTACCGATAACTTAGATCAATATTTAAGGTTAGATAATTTAACTCCTGAAGTTATAGTAGCAGAAACTACTCTTTCTACTGGAATTGACGTATCTGCAACAACTGTTGATGTTGTAACTACTAAAGGTTTTCCATCTGAATACGGGTTATTTAAGATTGATGATGAAGTTTTTACTTATACTGGTATAACAACTAATAGTTTTACTGGTTGTATTCGTGGATTTAGTGGAATTACAACATATCATGCAGAAGATAATCCTGGTGAACTTGTTTTTAGTGATACTTCAGCAACAAGTCATATTTCTGGAGCAACGGTAAATAATTTAAGTGCATTATTCCTAAAAGAATTCTATAAAAAGACAAAATCAACACTTACCCCTGGATTAGAGGATACTGAATTTGTATCAAATTTAGATGTTAGCAATTTTATAAAAGAATCTCATTCATTATACCAATCAAAAGGTACGGAAGAATCATTTAGAATACTCTTTAACATATTATACAACGTTACTCCAAAGGTAGTTGACCTTGAACAGTATCTACTTAAACCATCTGCTGCAGAGTTCATTAGACGTGAATTAGTGCTTGCAGAGGTCATTTCAGGCGATGTTAACGCATTAGCAGGGCAAACTATTATTAAATCTACTGATAGTGCTACAAGAGCGTCTGTATCTGAGATTGAACCTTTTACTAGAAATGGAAAAACTTATTATAAATTAGGTCTATTTGTTGGATTTAACGATGTAGACCTTATTGAAGGTACATTTAACATTCCAGGTAAAACAAAGGTTATAAACCCTGTATCTGTTGGGTCTTCTGTTATTACTGTAGATTCTACAATAGGATTTGGTGCTACTGGAACTGTTATTTGTGGTGTTAACACAGCAGTTAGTTATAGTAGTAAGTCCATTAACCAGTTCTTTGGTTGTAGTAATATCGTTGATGCAATTAAAGTTGCTGACGATTTAAGATCAGATGAAGTATATTTTGGTTATGAAGATGGTGATGTAACTAAAAAGGTAGAATTTAGAATTACTGGAGTTCTATCAAAATTTGTTCCTGTTTCTGATATTAAACTATCTTCAGAAGGAGAGAAGATTACTGTTAAGAATGTTGGTGAAAAGATACTTAATCCAGATAGTGATAAGACTAAAAAGGAGATTTTTGCTAATACTTGGATATATAACACCTCTTCTAGATTTGTAATAGAGAATATAACAGGTTCAACTGCAGTTTTATTCACTAGAGACATTGATAAATCTAGTCTTAAGATTGATGATGAAATAGAAATACTACAAAGAGGTAGTCAAATTATTGCTGCTACAGGTACTGTAGGAAATATAACACCTTCGACTAGATCAATTGATATAGACAATTTAGTTCTTGCATCTGGACAGACATCTTTGCCAGCAGCAGGAGAAGAATATGATCTAAGAAGAAAATTAAAGAGAGCTTTTAGTTCTACAGAAGATATTGAATTTGGAAATTATGTATTAACAAGTGATGTATCAAATGTTTATAATAAAGCAGATACTGATTTTTATGTTGCATCAAACTCATTACCTGCATATGATATTACAGCATCTCTTGCGAAAGGTATTCTTCCTGAAGCAACATCTATTGCACCAACATTTTATCTTCAGGGATATAGTAATGCAACATTAAACTATTCAATATTATCCTTCCCCTCGAATTTACCATTTATTACTGGTGATGAGGTTTATTATGAACCACAAGGAACGGCAATACCTGGATTATCTACAGGTGTTTACTATGTTGAGGTTTTATCTAATGCAAACCAAATAAAATTATACACTTCTAGATCATTCATACCTATAAGTGATTGTGTAAAATTTAATGTACTTTCTGCTGGTTCTGGAACTCATACATTTACTTTAGTTAGTTCTCGTAATAAGAAGATTGGTGCTCAGAAATTACTTAAGAAGTTTCCATTAAATCCAAATCTTAAAAATGGAAAAGGTACTAAAACTAATCCAGGTACAACAGGAATGCTTGTTAATGGTGTTGAGATTACCAATTACAAGTCTGATAATAAAATCTTCTATGGTCCAATAGAAAATGTTAAGATATTTAACAGTGGTTCTGGATATGATGTACTAAATCCACCAAATCTTTCAGTATCATCTCCTGGAACTGGAACTACTGCCTTAGTTCACCCAGTAATGGATGGTACTGTTACTGATGTTTTAGTAGACCCACAGAATTTTGATATTGATAAGGTTATATCTGTTACTATTGCTGGTGGAAATGGTGAAGGTGCAATTTTAGCACCAATTATTGGTAAGAGAAAGAGAGAAATATTCTTTGATGCTAGATTACATACTAATTCTGGTGGTATTAATGTTAATACAGATACTTTAACATTCTTAGATTCTCATAATCTTTCTAATGCACAACCAATTTCTTACTTTAGAGATAATAATCCAGCAGTTGGTATTGGATCATTTTTTGGTTCTAATTTAGATCAAAGTAAGACATTAATTAATAATGCAGTATATTATCCGCAGATTGTTGATGCACTTACTATAAAGTTATATGAAACTCTTTCGGATTATAATGCAGGTATCAATACAGTAGGATTTACTACTGTAGGTAAGAGTGGCACTCATAGATTTAAAGTTTTTAATGAAGAAAATACATTAAAGGATATTAGAGTAATTGATCCTGGAAAAGGATATCAAAATAGAGAACTTAAGGTAAAACCTGTTGGTATTAATACCATTACATCTACAATTAATTTTGTTGATCATGGATTTAATGAAGGTGATAAGATTGTATATGATACTGCTGTTGGTGTTGGATCTACTATACCAACTAAAATATCAGAATTAGCAAAATATACTGGAATAACAACTACAAGTAATTTCTATCAAGTAATTAAAATAACAGATGATAAGTTCAGACTTAGTAACGCTGGACTTGGTGGAACAATAACTTCAAATTATGTAAGAAATAATTATATTAAATTTACTGATAAAGGAACTGGATATCAAGTTTTTAAATATCCTGATATTAAATTAGATATTAAGTATGAACTTGCTAATACAAATGTAGGTGTTATAACTGCAACTCCTCTTGTTAGAGGTCCAATTGTAGATGCTTATCTTTATGAGAAAGGAACTGGATATGGATCCGATGTTTTAAATCTTGAGAAAACTGCAACAATAACAGTTAAAACTGGAAAAGAAGCAGAATTAAAACCAATTATTACTGATGGAAAGGTAACATATGTTGAAATACAAAACGGTGGTAAAGAATATACTGCTGCACCAGATTTAAGTTTAGTTGGTATTGGAACTGGACTTGGAGGTAAATTAAGGGCAGTAGTTACTAATGGAAAGATAACTGATGTAATAATAGTTGATCCAGGACTTAAATATCAACAAGATAAAGTTTCTATTAAAGTAGTACCTCCAGGAAAAAATGTAAAAATAGAACCATTTATTAGAGGATTAACTGTTAATAATTTCTCCAGATATGGAAATGAAGCTTTAATAGAAACTACTGATCAATTGGAGTATTCATTTGTTGGATATTCTACTGCTATTGGTAATGATGTTTATAGTGATGATGGACTTAAGCACTCTCCAATTATAGGATGGGCATATGATGGAAATCCAATTTATGGTCCATATGGATATAATGATGGTAAAGATGAAAATTCTGGAATTAGAATACTAAAACCAGGATATGTTACTAATACTTCTAAAATAGAAGATAGACCTGCAATTTCCTCATTTGGTGCTGGATTCTTTGTAGAAGATTATGAATTTGATAGTAGTGGTGATTTAGATGAATATAATGGTAGATATAGTAGAACTCCAGAATTTCCTAATGGAATATACGCATACTTTGCTGGTATAACAACTGATACACGTTTAGCAAGATTTCCATACTTTATTGGTGATAAGTTTAGATCAAATGTAGTTGAAGAAAATTACTCAATTAATCAAAGAGATTTTGACTTTAAAGCACATAATTTAATAAGGAATACTTATCCATATAAAGTATCTGATCCACATGCTGATAATGACTTTATTATTGAATCTAATGAAATTATTGATCAAACTTCAGTTATTGAAGGTACAACAAAAGGAAATATAGATTCTTTCCAAATTATCTCATCTGGTAGTGGTTATAAGATGGGTGATAGTTTTACATTTGATAATACTGGTACATCTGGTGGTGGACTAAATGCTCAAATTGCTAGGATAAAAGGTAAAGATATTACTGATATTACTACTGAAATTAAAAATCATAATGATCCTATTTTTGTTTGGAAGAATTCAAATGAAGTATCTGCTTACATTTCAACATCTCATCCATTAGTTACTAATGAAAATATTGCTATTAGTGGTATAAGAACAGAAGGAACTATTGGAGATACATCAACATTTACTATTAAGAATCTTGCAGGTTCTCATAGCATTGGTGTAACAACTGCAAGAACAGTTCTTTTCCAAGATGTTCCTACTTCTGCAGCAACTGGAATTGTAACTGATATCTATGTTTCTACAATCCCAGATCAGATTTCTGTTGGTAGTAGCATTACTATAGGAACAGAGAATCTTAAGGTTCTTAAGACATTTAATACTAGAAGTATATTAAGGGTACAAAGAGGAATTGCTGGATCAGCACATACAGCATCATCATTTGTTGATTTAGTTCCTAGTTATCTTACTATTCCTGTTGAAACCCCCTATTTTGACTCTAAAGTAGATGATGTAGAATACTTTAACCCACATCAATCAATCGGTATTGGAACTCCTGTAGGTATAGGTACAACAACACTCTATACAAGAGGTGAAGTATCTGAACTTGTTAATATTCCGACTCACAGTATTTACCTACCAAATCACCCATTTAGGCAAGCTCAAGAGGTTGTTCTTAGAAAACCTGCTACTGGATATGCACTAACAGTAACTACTGACGAGAATGCAACTAATTGGCTTCTCCCAGATCCAGCAAATGGAAATAGTCAAACAGTTTATGTTATTAATAAATCTCCAGATTATATTGGTATTGCAACTCAGGTTGGATTAACAACTAATACTTCTGGTGTTGCATTTGTTAGTAATGGTAATAGAGTTGGAACTAGTGATTTTAGATATTCATTAGAGACTAACTATACTCAAATAACAGGAGTTCTTCAGCAAATTACTGCAACAGCAGGAGTTTCAACCGCACATGGATTATTAAAAGGTGATGAGATTACATTTGAGGTAAGACCAGATCAATCAGTTGGTATAGGAACATCAGTATCAATTGACGTTAGATATGATGAATTAAATGAAACTGTTCTAATTAATCCAATTTCAACTAATTCATCGGGTGTTAATGTTGATCTTAATCAATTCACACTTAACTCTCATGGATATAAAACAGGTGATAAGGTTTATTATACTTCTCCCTCTGTTGCTGGTGGATTAACAGATAAGAGAACTTATTATGTCTATAATCAAGGTAATGATGCTTTCAAATTATGTGATACAAGATTAGACGCTCTTAGTGTTCCACCTTTGATTAAAAATATTACATCTAATGGTGGTGGTTCTGCTAAACATGAATTTTCATTAGTTAACCCAAGAATTTCAGTTCTTGAAAATAATAATCTTGTTTTTGATGTATCTCATACTTCTTTAGATGGATATGACTTTAAATTATTCTATGATAATGAGTATAAGAATGAATTTGTTTCAACTGGAAAAACAGATAGTTTTACAGTAACTGGAGTAGGTACAGTAGGTGTTACAACAACTGCAACATTAACTCTAAATTATAGTAATATTAATCCAAAGAGTTTATTCTATAATGTTCAGAAATCTGGATTTATTAGTACGGCAGATACAGACGTTTCCAATTATACAAATATCAAATATGGTGGTAGTGACTACAATGGCACTTATGAAGTATATGGTATTGGTGTAACAGAATTTAGCGTATCTTTAAAAGAAATACCAGAGTCTCTTACTTACTCACAAACAAATACAGAAACTCTACAATATACAACTAATTCACCAACTGCTAGAGGTGGTGTTGATAGAATACAACTTAACTATGGTGGAGCAGGATATAAGAAATTACCATCATTTGTAAGTATTGCATCAACAGAAGGTATTAATGCTAGTGTTTTACCTCAATCTAAAAATATTAATAGAATTGATGATGTTAGAATCCTTGATCCAGGATATGAATATTCATCAGATCCTACATTAACTCCAGAAGCATTTGTTCCTCCTATAGTTTCTGTAATTGATAATACTAAGTTAACTGCTGTTGAAGTAATAGATGGTGGTGCAAATTATACTGGTGCTCCTAATATAGATCTAGTTAATCCAGATACTGGTGAAAAGATAACAACTGGATACTTAGAGGCATTTATAAATCAAGGTTCTTCTTCTATTTCTGGTGTTAATGTTATTCTAGAACCTAAAGGATTAGCTGCAGTTGAGCATAAGGTTTATACTGTAAATAATAATAACGGTCTTTCAGTCAGTAAGGCAGAGTATAATCCTACAACTGGAATTGTAACTTGTACTTTAACCACACCAGTTTTAGGATTTAGTACCGCACCATTTACTGTTGGTGAAAAGATATTTGTGGAAGGGATTCAGCAATATACTGATAGTACTATAACTGGTGGTAATGGGTTTAACTCAGCAGATAATGCTTATAAGTTCTTTGAAATAACAACATTTAACAATGGAAATCCAGCAGAATTAGAGTATAATTTATCAGGAATTGCTACTAATCCTGGTGTTGCAAAAACATCTCAGAATACATACGCTAATGTTGTAAGTATTAATGATTATCCAACATTTAAAGTAACACAAACAAGATCTGACTTCGATTTAGGTGAGAAATTATTAGCATTAATTGGTACTGATTATGTTGAAGTTGATCTTATTGTAACTGAATCTAATGCTGATTCTATTAAAGTAAATGAAGATACCCCAGGTGCCTTTGATTTAACTCCTGGTCAATTAATAAAGGGTGTTAATAGTGGAACTATTGCAACTGTTAATAGTGTAGATCTTAATAAAGCACAATTTGAAATTAATTATTCATTAAGACAGGATCAAGGATGGATTGATAATATTGGTAAGTTGAATGAAGATTATCAAGTTACTCCAGATAATGATTACTATCAGAATTTATCTTACACTGTTAAGAGTCCTATTACATACGAAGAAATAATAAATCCAGTAAATCGTCTTCTTCATACTAGTGGACTTAAGAATTTTGCTGATGTAGGTATAACATCTAGTGTTAATGCTGGTGTAACTGCTGCTACAGAAGATTTTGTAATTTCAGTTGATTTATTGGAAGAGAAGAGAGTAGATACTATTAATAACTTTGATCTTACACTTGATGTTGATACTTTTGGTGGTAAATCTAAATTCTTGAAATTTAGAAATACGAAATTATCTCCTTATGTTGAATGTAGGACTAATAGGGTTTTGGAGATAGATGATATTAGTCCATTATTCTCTAATGCTCAAGCAAACTTAGATCCATTTATAGAATTACCTATTAATGATAATTATGCCAATTTCTTAGTTCAGGTAAGAAATCCAAATAACGGTAATATTCAAATATCTGATATTGTTCTCTTTAAGGATGAAAATGATGTATTTACTTTAGAAAGAGCAAAAGTACATAGTACTTCATCAGAATTAGGTGAAATAAAAGCAGAGATGGATGCTGCTGATAATATAACACTTAAATTTACTCCTGATGATCCATTCCTTAATGATTATGATCTTAAAGTCTTTAAGAGTTCATTTAATACTGATCTTTCTGGAATAGGAACACAATCAATTGGATTTGTTGATTTAACAGGTGTAAACAAAATAGTAAGTGCTGGAACATCTCAATTAATTATTCAAGATAATACTACTGATATAGATGCTTATTTTGCTGCTATTGAAGTAGTTGATAAGGTAACGACACAATCAAATTATGTTGAGTTATATCTAACTCATGATGGAACAAATGTTTATACTGGTGAGTATTATACAGATTCTGAAGATGGATCTATATCCAATTTCATAGGAACATTTACTTCTAATCTTAGTTCTAATATATTATCTTTAACTTATGAAAATAATACTTCTAATCAAGTTGATGTTAGAACAAGAATTATTGGTATAGGAACAACTGCTGCTGGAATTGGAACATATAGATTTAAGAAAACAGGTCAATCTGATGGAACTGAAAGAACTGTTAATTTTGAAACTAATTATGAAAATCCAGTTGGATTAGGTACTACTACTGTTATTCAATTAGAAAAGAGTAAGATATCGACTGTTAAGAGTTTTGTAAGGGTATCTACTGGAAATACCAGTGCAATGCATCAGGTAATGATGGCACATGATGGTACTGATAGTAAAGTTACCACATATCCATTCTTATCTATTGGTAGTACTTCTGGAATTGGTACATTTACCTCAGAGTATAGTGGATCAAACTGGAATTTAGTTTTCCATCCAGATGCTAAATTTAGTTCTGGAAGTTTACAGATTCAAAGTTTCAATGAAGCAATCTATACTGATAGTGATTTGGTCAATATTCCACCAGACTTACAGTATGGAACAGCTACAGATTCATTAAAACTTCTCCAATATAATGCTACTAATGGTACTAGAGTTGATAGAAAAGATTTTGAGATTAATTATAATGGAACACCAATTTTTGAAAAGAAATTTGATCCTTCAGATTCAGCAGTATTAAATCCAGTAACTGGTATTTTTACTATTAAAGATCACTTCTTTGAAACTGGTGAAAAGTTAATTTACACTCCAAATGATACTTTCTTGGGTGGTTCTATTACAGGTATTGGAACTCTTGCTTCTGGAGATATGCCTACAGATGTTTATGCAATTAAAGTTGATAAAGATACATTTAAACTTGCATTATCTTTAGCAGAAGCTGATGCTGGACTTGGAAAGACATATGTATCTGTTGGTGCTGGTAATGCTCATGAATTGGAAATGAGTAAGAAACTTGAAAAGAGTTTACTTTCAATTGACGGTGTAATCCAATCTCCACTTGCATATACTCCAGTAAATACAACTTTATCATATGCATTAACTGATTCTGCAACTATATTTGGTGTTGCTGGTATTACATCTATTGCGACAAATAGTATTGTAAAAATAGATAATGAGTATATGAAAGTGACCAATGTTGGACTTGGTACAACTTCTGTCGGACCAATAACAAATACTGGTACAGTTAATATATTGGAAGTAGAAAGAGGAGTTGTTGGATCTGCTGCAACATCACATAATACTAGTGCTTCTACTAGAGTGTATGGTGGATCTTATAATATGGTTGGAAATAAGGTTTATTTCACAGAATCTTTAATTGGAAAAAATACAACAGTTAAGAATTCTTCAAATCTTGCATTCCCAAGAGCTACATTTAACGGAAGAGTATATCTTAGAAAAAATTATAGTACAAACGTAGTTTTTGATGATATTTCTGAATCATTTACTGGAATAGGTCAAACTTATAGGGTAACTGTTGGTGGTGCTAATACTATTGGAATTACAACTGGAAGTAGTCTTGTCTTGTTGAATGGAATATTCCAAGATCCTTCCACTACTAATAATGCTAATAATAATTATGAGTATGTTGGGTCTGCATCTTCAACTAAGATATCATTTACTGGTATTACATCTACTAATGGTGAGATTATTATTGATCCAAATAATGTTAACCAGAATCAACTTCCAAGAGGTGGTGTAATTGTATCTCTAGGATCTACTGGTGGATTAGGTATTGCACCTCTATCTGGAGCAAAAGTAAAACCAACACTTAATGTTACTAGAGGAATTGCTGGTATTTGTGGTATTCCTACAACTGGTAAGACTTATGGAATTACTACAGCATCATACAATAATAATACTGGTGAAGTTGAAATTACAACTACAACAACTCATGAATTTAAGGAAGTAAATGAACCAATTAAACTATCTGGATTAGAATTTACTTGTGTTGGATCTCTTAATGTATCAAATGCTGTTTATAATCAAACTACTGGTGATTTAGTATTAACTGTTGGATCTCATAATAGACCAGTAGGTAGTGGAATTACATTTAACAATAATTCACTAACCTTTAAGTGTAATCAAGATAATTACAGTTCTAATCACACATATCCTCGTGGTGCTACTGACCCTGTTGGTAATGGTGTAACTGCTTATATTACAGCAACAAGTGCTAATACACTTACAGTTAATGTTGGTGTTGGAACAACTGCTATTCACCAATTCGTAAGTGCTTCAAACCCTGCTATTAACTTTGGCGGAGATCATACTGGTATAACAACAACATTCTTCCCAGATGCTTATGCAGATAGATCATTCCCAATTAGTGGTATTCTTTCTACTCGAACATTTACCGCAAATGTTGGTGTAAGTACTATTCCACACCAATATGTTGGTGCAGGTACTGTTTATGAATATCATGCTGATTTAGAATGGGGTTCTGGATATAGAAATCCAGTTTCTGTAGGTGTTACTGATATAGCTTACGGTCATAAGTTTGTTAGTGCAGCAACAGGTGCTATTACTGGTACAGGTGGTCCATTCACACCAACAAATGCAGTATATGAATCTCATACTGGAACACTTACTTTAACTATTCCAAGTCACGGTAGAACTAGTGGTAATGTACAGATTGTAGAAAATTCACTTACATTTACTTGTTCTAGAGATAATTATCAAACTGAACATACTTATCCACGTCCAGCATTTGTTCATCAATTTGTAAGTGCCGTTACTAATGCTGTTGATGGAAATAAGACACCAACTGCTGCTACTTACAATGCTGCAACTGGTGCTTTAGAATTAACCTTTGGTAGTGCTCACGGAAAGAGTAATGGACAAACTATAACGATTGCTAATAATTCTCTAACATTCAGATGTTCAAAAGATAATTATACATCAGATCATACTTATCCAAGAACAACTGACCCTGCATCTGGTGCTAACTTAACAGTTTCTGGTGCTACTTCAACCAAATTAACAGTTAATGTCGGTAAGTCCAGAACAGGAGACCCTGCTGCTGGTGCTCAGAACCTAGCAATTACTGTAATTGATACAGATACCTTATCAGTTAATGTTGGTGCTGGTGGTGGAGCAGGAACAGGTGCTGTAGTAACAGCAACTGTAGTAGATAATACTCATAATTATGTTGGTGGTACAGCAACAGGTGCGATAATACCAAATGCTTGGGGTACTACACCATTTAATGTTAATGCTGCGACTTATAATCCAGAAACTGGTATTTTAGTTGTAACAACCACTTCTAATCATGGTTTAAGTGCTAGTGATACTATTGGTATTAAGACATCTTCTCTCACATTTACTTGTGCTCAAGATAATCATAATAGCAATCATTCATATCCTAGAGTTGGTGATCCTATAGATGGACTTATAAACTTAGCGATTACAACTCCAACAGCAAATACAATTTCTGTTAATGTTGGTAAAGCACCTAAAGGAACTGGTGGTGCATTGAAATTTGATATTACTGGTGTTGGTACTGATTATGTAAATCCAAAGATATTTGTAGATTCTCCATCTTATTCAAATCTTGGAATAACTGGTGTTTCTAGAAGAGGTATTGGTTCTACTACAGATACTGGAACAGGTGTTAAATTATCTGTTGCTGTTGGTGGTGCTAA
>CEUO01015201.1_pt1 | contig 16632 bp, 7 predicted proteins | sample 531391 | NCBI WGS metagenome assembly CEUO01 (sample SAMEA2622799, study PRJEB7988) | marine metagenome | isolation source: saline water (ENVO:00002010), including
TAGATTTATTCTTTGGAAAAAAACCTTCCGACAATGATATCAATAAAGTTACAGATGTTCTAGCAGTTAAAAGATCAGTTCGTAATTTAGTTCTTACAAATCACTATGAAAAACCTTTTCATCCAGAGATTGGTTCTGGTGTAAGGAGTATGTTGTTTGAACTAATGACACCTCTTACTGCGGTGATGCTCACTAGAAAAATTGAAGATGTCATCAATAACTTTGAACCCAGAGCAAAATTAATCTCGGTAAAAGCAATTCCAGATTTAGATCGTAACGCATACGAAGTTGCTATATCATTTTATATTGTTAACACTCCTACAGAACTTGTTGACTTAACAGTCTTGTTAGAGAGATTACGATAATGGCAAATACTAAACTAAGAGTAACAGAGCTTGATTTTGATGAAATCAAAACAAACCTAAAAAACTTTTTAAAGGCACAGACACAATTTAAGGACTATGACTTTGAAGGTTCTGGTATGTCTGTATTACTAGACACCCTTGCGTACAATACACACTACCTTGGTTTCAATGCAAACATGCTTGCAAACGAAATGTTTATTGATAGTGCATCACTTAGATCAAGTGTTGCCTCACACGCAAAGACTCTTGGTTATGAGATCAACTCTTGTAGAGCCCCAAAGGCAACAATAAATGTTACACTCACTACAACAGACTCAACTAAAACTATGTCTGCTGGAACTGCGTTTACTACAACCGTTGATGGAACAACGTATCAATTTGTAACAACAACAGACTTAACATCTAGTAACTCTGGGTCATCTGTGATTTTTGAAAATGCAGAAATCTATGAAGGAACTTACTTAACAACTAAATACACAGTTGACAGTTCAGATGTAGAACAAAGATTTTTACTTGTAGATAATCGTGCAGACACAACGACTCTAACTGTTAAAGTACAGAACTCATCTTCGGATAACACGACTGTAACTTACACTCGTGCGACAGACATATCACAACTCACTTCAACGAGTGCGGTTTACTATTTACAAGAAGTAGAAACTGGAAAGTTTGAAGTTTACTTTGGTGATGGTGTTGTAAGTAAAGCACTCACTGATGGTAACATAGTGGTGTTACAATATGTTGTAACCAATAAGTCTTTATCAAATGGTGCGTCATCATTTTCTAATGTGTCTGCGATAGATGGAGTAACAAGTGTGTCAGTCCAAACCATTGGAGTTGCATCTGGTGGTGCAGAACCAGAAACAATAACCTCAATCAAACTTAACGCACCACTTGATTACGCATCACAAGGTCGTGCAGTTACAACAGAGGACTACAAAGTTTACATAAGAAAACTTTTTGCAAACACACAAGCAGTTTCAGTGTGGGGTGGTGAGGATGGAAGTTTTGATACCAGTACAGGTGTAAGTGATACACCAGAGTATGGTAAAGTTTTTATATCTGTTAAATCTACAACAGGACTAAACTTATCAACCACACAAAAAAATCAATTAGTTTCAGACCTAAGAAAATTTAAAGTTGCATCTGTCACTCCTGTTATAGTTGATGCAGAAACTACGTTTTTAATTTTAGGTGTTTCATTTGCGTATGACTCAAACTCAACCACGTTGACTAAAGGTGGTTTAGAAAGTTTAGTCAACGATGCAATAAGTTCATACAACGACACTGACTTGAAAAACTTTGATAATCCTTTTAGACACTCAAAACTTACAGGAAGGATTGATAGTGCTGACACTGCAATATTAAATAACACAGCGACAGTTACAATGGCTAAATTTATTACACCAACACTATCAACCAAAGAATCATTTATCGTTAACTTTGCAAACGCACTTTTTAATCCACACTCTGGACACAACGCAGATGCAGGTGGTATCATTGCATCGACTGGTTTTTTTCTAGGTGCAACTACTGAGTATTTCTTTGATGATGATGGAACAGGTAATCTTAGAATATACTCTTTAGTTAGTGGTGCAAGAGTTTACTTTGATTCAGCTGCAGGGACAGTTGACTACACAAATGGAAAGGTAACAATCAATCCACTTACAATCACTGCGATTTCAAACGTAGATGGAGACTCATCCGTTGCGATTAGAATAACTGCGATACCAAACTCAAACGATGTTGTACCAGTTCGTAATCAGATACTTGAAATAGATTTGACTAATACAACTGTGGTTGGTTCTGTAGATCAAACCACTACTACAGGAACAGGATATACGACAACTGTTTCAAGTGGTGGAACAACAACAACGACAACGGTGTCAACTCCACGTTCAACTCCAACGTCTTCGGGTTACTAACATGGCCGCAACTGGTATCTGTAGGAACTCTGTTGATTCTGCTGGGGGTGCATTGATTTCGTCACAGTCATCTGTAATTGCAAATGGGTCAAACGTAATAGTGAACGGTGACAACGTAACTGCTCACGGTGATGCACCACATAGTTCTGCAACGATGATTGCTGGTTCTAACAACGTGTTTGTTGGTGGGATTGCAGTTTGTAACTCTGGAGATGCGGCTACTTGTGGTCACACTGCATCTGGAAGTAGTAATGTTAATGTTGGAAACTAATAGATGAGTAAGTACGAATCTAAACTAACGACTAAACTTTCACCTCTGATAGAGGGTCAAGTTCCTGACTTCGTTCAATCAGACCATCCAGTCTTTGTTAACTTTCTAAAACACTACTATCAGTTTCTTGAGGCTGGTAGACTGACGGTTACAAAAACTGTAGACTATGTGATACAAGAAACTAATACTACGTCTTATGTTTTAAGAGAGGAAGACGAAGATCGGATTGTAACTGAAACTGGAACTGGAACAACAGGACTTTTTGAAGAGGGAGAAACAGTAACAGGATCAACATCGGGTGCAACCGCAACAGTATTAGTTACTGACCTAAGACAGAATTATATTTACATAAGTTCACAACAAAAGTTTATTACTGGTGAGACAATCACAGGTGGGACAACAGGTGCAACCGCAACACTAGATGAATATCGTGCGAACCCAATTCAAAACATTCAACAGTTATTAGAGTACGCAAATACTGACAATACAATCTTTGATTTCTTAGATGAGTTCCGTAACTCATTTATGAACGCAATACCAAACACTCTTGCAAGTGGAGTATCAAAGAGGAATCTGATAAAAAGTATTAAAGACCTTTATGCAGCCAAGGGAACGTCAGAGGGTCACAAACTTTTTATGAGATTGTTCGTAGGTGAACAACCAGTAATATTTTATCCAACTGAAAATGTATTGAGATTATCAGATGGTGATTGGGGTAAGAAGACATTCATGCGTGTCACAGTTCTCTCATCAGGTGCGTCTGGTGATGAGATTATTGACTCCGTTATTACAGGTGAGTCATCAGGTGCAACTGCAACAGTCGTTGACTCAACTACGTTCCAAGAGGGTACTGTATCTGTTATTGAGTTTCAAATTGAAAACGTATCAGGAACATTTACTTCTGGGGAAACTGTCTCTGGACTTTCAAGAACTAAAGACACAGATGTTAAGTTTACAATATCAACCATCTTGTCATCTGCATCTGTTAGTAACTCTGGTATTTTACATTCAAACCTTGAAGCGGTAGAAGTTGAAAGTCTTGGTAATGGACTTGGAACAGTTGCGGTTAGTGGTATCACGACTGGTTCAGTTAGTGGTATTAAAGTTGATGATGCTGGAACAAAGTATGAAGTAGGTGATCCGATAGTATTTACTTCTGCAAGTGCAGATACCAACATTGAGTCTGCAACTGGATTCGTAAGTATGGTGGGTGGTGGTATTCTGCAAGAGACAGGAACACTTGATGATTCGAGTATAACCACAGACACCATACTCATAGAGGATGCATCACAAACACAACTAGAGTCACTTAACATTCAACTTGAACAAATACTGGATGATAAGTTTGAGGGTGATGGGACAACAACTGTATTTACATTAGTAAACCTTGACGCATCAACAGATATAATTTATATCACGATTGATAATGTACAACTTACTGAAACCGCAAACGATGGAACAACTAACTGGACTGCAAGTGGTACAACACTAACATTCACAACCGCACCAGCTGACGGTGCATTAATTTATGTTCGTGGTAACGAGATTAATAATTTAGTTTTAGATGGAACGGACTCATCCTCTACTGATGCTGGTCACCAGATACTTACGGAACAGACAATTGAGGTCGAGGACACACACACCACTGACTCCGATCAGATAGTGTTAGAGTCTGGTTCGTTCAGTGCATCAGAGTTGGGTTCAATACAAAAAGTTCATGTGTCAAATGGTGGGGGTGGATATAAAGATTTACCATCACTTACCATTACCACGACCAGTGGAACAGATGCAAAAGTTCTTGCGGTCACTGACGACATTGGTGGAGTGGAGTCTGCAAAGGTCACAAACATAGGATTTAATTTTTCAGAAAGTAATCCACCAGAACTAACCGCAAGGGCTCACTTTGTTCTTAAAGATGTTACTGGAACTTTTGAAAATGGTAACACTCTAACATCTCATGTTGGAACTGTAAAAGGATTTGACTCAACTACAAATGTACTTGACACAACCTTTGAAAATGTTGTTCGTGTGGAGATAGAACAAACAGGAACTTTTAATGAGGGTGTTGATTTAGAACTAGGAACTAATGAGACTGAGGATATAAACTCACAGATCATACTTGAGGACGTACAAGATTTTGATGATGGAGAAAACATAATCTTGAATGGAACAGCTGCAACCACACCAGCTGCAAGAAGTTTTGTTAAGAAAGTGAAAGTTATTAGAAATGCGACTGACACAGCTAATATCTTTGCGATTGATGGTGTCCCACAACCAACACTTAGATTAACAGAGGGTAACACTTACTACTTTGATTTATCTGACAGTTCACTTTACAACGCAGTTACATCCAAGAATCATCGACTCAAGTTTTCAGAGACACCTAACGGAACACATGGTGGTGGAGTTGAGTATACAGTAGGAGTAACAACTTCTGCACCTTACATAGAGATAGGAACTACAGGTGCATACATTCAGATAGTGGTTGCAACTGGAGCTCCAGACCTATACTACTATTGTGTAAACCACTCTGGTATGGGTGGTCTTGCATACACACCTGAACCTCAAGTCATCATAGAAGATGAAGGTGGTGATATATTACTAGACGGTGTTCAAACTGCAATCTTCTCACTTAGGTTGGAGGGTGACATCATTGGTGACTTAGTTCAAGAGAGTATGGCTGTCACTCGTGATTCAAGAATAGGATTTAATCAAACCGCATCTGGTGGAGTAGATCAGAACGATAACATATTATTGGAGACTGGTTCTGACGATGGAGAGACATCCATACTCATCATGGAGGAGAGTGAACCAAGAGTCACTCTCACTGGTTTAGATGATGTCGGTGATAGAATCATCTTAGAGAAAAGTGACTTAGATTTTAGAGACTTGGAGTTAGGTGATAGTAAACTTATACTGGACAGGTATCAGGAAAATCAATTAGGTCAATCTTTACTTCTTGATGGTATTGATTCTGACGGAACAGGTGCTGGAGAACCACTCGCATCAGAAGATGCTGGTAACAGATTAGTTCTTGATGGTACAGACGCAAGTTCTACAGATGCGAATAGTAATGTATTGGGTGAGGATGAAACTGGTGACGGAGACATACTCCTTGATGGAACAGACTCATCTTCTACTGACGCTGGTGATAACATTATCAACCAAGACCCGATAGATTTTAGTAGAGACAATGTTACCATTACAGATTCCACTGGTGCATCTGGAACAATCATAAAAGAAAACATCGCAAGACTCAGTAGTGTGACTGCACAGACATCCACAGGTGAGGGACAGTATAGTGGTATAACAAGTTTGTTAGGTGAGGACTTGATTCGTGTGCAAGATTCTTTCTACTATCAGGATTACTCTTACGAAGTACAGGTCGGTGAAGCATTTGGTTCATACGTTAACGAACTCAAAAAGGCAGTTCATCCAGCAGGATTCAAACCGTTTGGTAAAGTTTCAATCGCAACCACTATATCAGCTGCAATACGGAAGAGTGGAGTAGACGTAAGTGGATTTACAGGTGATGAAACATTCTCACCAATACTCGCATCCACGTTTACAAATCTATTTGAACAAGTCATACAGAGTAGGTTGGAAGTCGCACCAGCTGGTGATAGAGGTGATAGGGATGATACTATTATTCTTGACGGAACAGACAGCACATCATCAAACGCTGGTGACAATATACTGTTTGAAGGTAACGCAGAGAGAGACACTAATGATGATGGTGGTGGTAGACTCATGTCAGAGACATCACACGCACCAAGTGGTCAGGGTGATAGGGTTCTTGTAAAGAGAACCACTGTGGATATTTCTACGAGACCAGCAGTTAGAACTGCAAGAAATCTTTTACTACAACTTGCACAAAAACCATTTGGGGGTGAACCATCTGCACTACAGTTAGAGAACTCATCAGTAGGTTCTTTTGAGTCTGGTAACTTAGTAATAGATGGAATGATACCACTTAATGATGAAACAGTACCAATCTTCTTAGAGGGTGATGAGGACTTAGACCACATCGTGTTAAACGGAACAGATGGGTCGTCATCAAATGCTGGTGATAATATTTTGATGGAAGATGGTAGTAGAGTTTTAAATGAGGATCAAGGCTTTACCACCAGAGGACTGAAAGATAGAGTAAAACTGGAGGATGATAGTGGTTTCATTTTTGCAGAGTCCGACAGGTTTGCATTTCCAGTTGGGTTCACTGTAAATCAAGGTGACAGAATAGTATTAGAGGATGACCATGATGACACCTCACTTCCAATCAGTCAGATAAGTGGTTTGACATTTAGTGATGTATTATCGACAAATAAAATTGTTATATCAGATAGTAATGGTAGGTCAGTAGAACAAGACAATGCAAATGCGGTTGAGAATACTGGTGTTCTACTTGAGAACTTTGGACAACTTCTTTTAGATGGAACAGACAGCACATCGACAGATGAAAATAGTTTCTTGATACAGGAGACCAATAAGAGAAATAGATTTACGTTAGAGTTATCTGGAAGTTTGATTGAAGAGGACATATCAAGTAACTCAGTTATAGATCATATCGTAGATCAAGATGGTGATAACATCGTATTAGAAATTGAAGTTTCGATTCAAACAGATTCAATACTTTTAGAACAAGGTGATGGTGATGACTCTATTATACTAGACGGAACAGACTCGTCTTCTACTGACGCTGGTGATAAGGTCGGATTAGAAACCTCTGGTCGAGTTGTCAATCCAAACATCGCACTTGAGACAAATGTAATATTAGCAAACGAAGGACAGATACCTTTTGCAAACTGGACACTAAATAGTAGTGCAAATCCAGTAGGTTCTCAACCTGTAGTTCAAGCATCAGAGATTGTTGTGAGGACTACTGGTGACATCGCACTAGAGGATGCGACAAATAGTGATAGTGACGGATTCTTAGTATTAAATGGTACAGATAGTACATCTTCAAATGCTGGGGATAATTTTGATTTAGAGGGTGCAACTGGTATAACAGTGTAAAACATTGTATAAATAAACTAAAGGGTTTTAAACTATGTCGGCAATCATAACAGAAAAATTTAGACAACATAATGCAGACCAATACTTTGAGTCTTTCTCAGAGGCAGCTGCATCAACGTATTACCTTTTCATAGGAAAGGCAACTGCGTTCACAACTGCAACTACAACAGGTAGTGACAGTTCACCACCGACTCCTGCTGACGCAGTAGGAGAGACAGAATTTTATGCATGGGATTCTATGTTGGCTGCAAAGAAAGTCGCATCCACAGATATTACCTATGCAATACCAAGAAGGAATTGGGAGAACGGAACAATATATGACATGTATAAACATGACATAAGTTCGTCATCTACCGCAACCTCTGGTGCATCAAACTTATACGATTCAACTTTTTATTTCATGACCTCTGACTTTAGAGTTTACAAAGTTTTAGATAACAATGGTGGTACTGCATTTTCTGGTTCTGAACCGACATCCGAATCAACCTCACCATTTGCATCTGGTGGTTATGTGATTAAGTACATGTATTCTCTGACCGCATCTGAGACTGCAAAGTTTATGACATCAGATTATATTCCAATATCTAATGACTCAACTGTAGCTGCAGCTGCAACAGATGGTAAGATAGAATCTTTAGTTGTTACTGCTGGGTCTGGATATACAGACGGAACATACTTCGCAGCTGTGTTTGGTGATGGTGCGAATCAAGGAACATCAACTGGTGCGGTGGTAAGACTAACCGTATCAAGTGGTTCAATCGCATCGTTTGGATTAACCGCAGGGACAGACACAACGATTAACTCAGGTGGTTCTGGATATACTTTTGGAACAGTCAATCTCGGTAATGACTTTATATTTTCAGATTCTACTTTATCAACTTCGTCATCTTTAGGAAGTGGAACAGGTGGTGCAGTAAAAGTAATCATAAGTCCAAAGGGTGGTCATGGTAGTGATGCAATCGCAGAACTTGGTGGACACTTCGTGATGAACGCAGTGACACTCACACAAGCAGAGGGTGATGACATCACAACTGCAAATGACTTTAGACAGGTGGGACTCGTAGTAGACCCAACCACTTTTGGAACTTCTACCATCGCAAGTTCTACAACCGCAAGACAAACCTTTGTTGTAAAACTTGATACCAACAGTGGGACGTTTGAGGTAGACGAACAAATAACTCAAGCAACCACAGGTGCAGTAGGTAAAGTCGTGGAGTTTGATAGTTCACTTAGTCTTTTATATTTTCAACAGGAGAGATTCTCTGGGTTTGGAACAAGTACATCTAATAGTGGACTAACCACATTTAGTGGAACAAATGAAATCACAGGTGGGACATCTGGTGCGACTGGAACAACGGCAGGAACAACAGAGACAGTGACACTTGCAAATAATAATACAATCACACTTACATCTGGATATGCAAATCCAGAGTTACAACCAGACAGTGGAAACATAGTTTATTTAGAAAATAGAAAACCAATTCAACGAGACTCGGATCAAACCGAAGATATCAAACTAATTATTGAGTTCTAATTATGCCACAACTTACCGACTTAAATGTAGTTCCATATTATGATGACTTTGACCAAGACGATTTATTTCATCGTGTTTTGTTTAGACCAGGCTTTGCAGTTCAGGCAAGAGAACTAACAACACTTCAATCCATACTTCAAAACCAAGTTGAACGTCATGGTAATCACATGTTTGAAGAGGGGACAGTTGTTATACCTGGCCAAGTATCTTACTCAGATAAGTTTGATACATTACAACTAGAGTCTACTTTTGCTGGTGAGACAATCAAACCAGAACAGTTTTTTAATTCAACGACACCTGTCACGATTACAGGTGTAACGTCTGGAGTAAAGGCAAAGGTCATTGGGTTTCAAGCTGCAACTGCAACAACACAACCAATATTGTATATTTACTACATACAAGCTGCGTCAGACCTTGAGACAGGAGTTTTCTCTAATAGTGAAAACATAACTGCTGATGCAGATGTAACACACACAACGACCTATGGTTCTGGTGTCGCATCTGGAACTACCTTTTCATCTAATGCAGCTCAAAGAGGATCATCTGTCAAAGTTGAAAGGGGAATTTATTTCATACGAGGTCAATTTGTTCAGTGTAACGAACAGACACTAGCATTGAGTGTTAACTCAACTACAGAAAATGCAAGAGTTGGATTTACAGTTAATGAGGAATTAATTACACCAGAGGAGGATGCAACACTTACTGACAACGCAACAGGGTCATCTAACTTTGCAGCTAAAGGTGCTCATAGACTAAAGATAACATTAACACTTTCAAGGTTATCACTAGACTCTGTTGACGATACAAAGTTCGTACAGTTGATGAGAATACAAAATGGTGTAATAACTGACGCTGTTGAAACAACAAGATACTCTGTTTTAGGTGACACTCTTGCAAGAAGAACATTTGATGAGTCTGGTGATTACACAACTCGTCCTTTTCAGTTTACTGCAAGAGAAAATGTAGACACAACGGTTAAGGGAACAGACTTCACAGGAGTCTACAGTGTGGGTGCGACCACCAATGATGGTAATACTGCGTCAGAAGATTTATTCGCAGTTGCAGTCACGCCAGGAAAAGCATATGTTAAAGGTTATGAGATAGAAAAAATCGCAACCACTTTCATAGATGTCAATAAAGCAAGAGATGTTCAAACAGTTAATGCTGGTGTTACAAACTTAGAGGTTGGTAACGTACTCAGAATCACAAACGTATTCGGTACACCAGACATATCTAACATATCTGGTGAGACAACACCATATAGTCAGGTAGGATTATTCACAGAAGCAACATCAACGAGAGGTTCTTCAAGTGGAGATCAGATAGGTGTGACAAGAGCTCGATTCGTAGAGTTTGAACAGGGTGGTATTACTGGTGCTGGGTCATCTAGTACGAATAATAATTCCGTATATAAACTATCAGTATTTGACACTCAGATGTTTACTAGGGTAACATTGTCTGACACACCTAGTCCAACCCTAATTGCCAACCACTCTAATGGTGGTGTGCAAGTTACAGGTGACACTTCTGGTGCAACTGGATTTGTGTTTGCTGAAACGACAAGTGGAACAAGGATTAGATTAACACAAGTTGTTGGTACATTTCAAACTGGTGAAAAATTAAAAGTATCAGACTCGTCTGAGACAGATACAATATTAGAGAACTCTGCAAATACAGATTTGACTATCACTGAGGTAGAGACACATCAACTTAGAGAAGCAAGACAACTACAAGGTGGTTCTACCACAACTAACTTCTCTGCTGACATATTACTCGAACCAGTTGATGATGCAGCTGTGTTTAGAGGTGGTGGTTTCTTAAATGAAGATGATCCTGTTGATCGTATCATATTTGAATCTGGAACTATTGATGCATTGAGTTTACCTGTTGGTCTCGAACCACAGTTAGAACCAAAACTACAAGACTCAGAAAAATCTATCTCAATATACAAGTTACCGAAACAACCAATAAAGACACTCAAGACAGAAACTAACGCTGGTGCAAGTGACTCTTCGTTTAACTCAAGAAGACAATTTGTTGCAACATCAAACGCATCTGGTGTGGTCACACTGAGTGCTGGAACTAATGAGACTTTTGTCACCTTTGCAGAAAAAGATTTTACAACATCAATCATCACTGCTGGTACTGGTAGTGGTGTAGCTGGTGATTTAGTCTCTGCAAGTGGTAAAGTGTCTGGAACAGGAACACAAACACTTACGATTACAGACAACACCATATTTGGTTCTGGTGCAAAAGTTAAAGTGTTAGCAACAGTTACAAAGTCTGCACAACAACCAAAGATTAAAACCACTCAGTTGATGAAACAACTGAAAGTAACCACTGGTGCAACAGACGCATTTGGAACAAGACCAACTGACAAAATTATTTCGTTTGGTCGTGCAGATGTATTCAGACTCAACGCAATATTTGACTCAGAGGATACATCCACAGATGCAACCGCACCAACACTTACGGTTTCATCTGCGACTGGTGTGTTTGAAAGAGGTGAGAGAATCACAGGTGCAACCTCTGGTGCGAAGGGAAGATTGATTACAACTGCGAGTCCACTACAGTATGTGGTGGTGGGTGGATTTGGTGCAACTGACTTTACTGCTGGTGAGACAATCACTGGTGTTAACTCAGGTGCAACCGCAACCATTGATACTAACGGTGTCACTGCTGGTAGTAAAGTGATTACAAGTAACTTTACATTAGACACTGGACAAAGAGACACATACTATGACATCTCAAGATTAAATAGAAAACCTGGCTCTTCTGCACCAAGAGGTAGATTACTTATCGTGTATGATTACTTTGAACACGGTGCTGGGGATTTCTTCTCAGTTGATTCATACTCTAGTGTTTCAGGTCAGATGAAGTATGCAGACATACCGTCATATGTTGCGACCAAAATCGACCCAGATGACCCAGAACCATCTGGTTCATTCCAACTAAAAAATAGTGTAGACTTTAGACCAACAGTATCAGATATTGCTGGAACATCAACCACGATTACTGCGGTTGATGAAGTAACTGGAAACTCATTTAATCACACAAACAGAACATTCACTGGCACTGGTTCAGTTGTCGTTGACACACCACAGCCTGGGGCTGCGATGACAAATGACTTTGAGTTCTTTCTTGGAAAAATTGCATCAATATTTTTACTTCCAGACGGAGAGTTTAGATTAGTTGAGGGTGTATCAGCAGAAAGACCACAAGAACCTAAAGATATAGAAAATGCGATGAAACTCGCAACAGTATACATTCCACCATTTACCGCTATTGCAGATGGAATGAGAATACAGAGGTATAAGACACAAAGATTTACCATGAGAGACATTGGTAGATTACAAGACAGAATAGAGAACTTAGAATTTTACACTGCACTTAACTTATTAGAGAGGGATGCAGAGTCTTTTGAAATACAAGATTCAAATGGACTCAACCGATTCAAGTCTGGATTTATTGTAGATAATTTTTCTGGACACAAAATTGGTGATGTGGGTCACAAGGACTATAAGATAGCAATTGACATGGAGGAGAATGAAGCTCGTCCTGTTTGCGTAATGAGAAATGCAGAACTTACTGAACTACTAACCACTGATACTGCAAGACGAGCAGCTGGTTACAGAAAGACAGGGGACATACTAACACTCGACTATACAGAAAGGGAGATAGTAAATCAACCATACGCAACAAGAGTAGAGAATGTTCAAACGTATCTCATATCAGAGTGGGTCGGAAAGATAACACTAACACCAAGTGGTGACGAGTGGTTCGAGACAGAACAAGCACCAGCAGTAACTATCAATCGTGATGGTAACTTCGATGCAGTCATATCAAATCTTAGAAACAGTGGAAGAATGGGAACTGTTTGGAACTCATGGGAAACTCAGTGGTCAGGTGTCGTTTCTACCAGCACAGAAACTAGAACAGAAACCAGACTTGTAAGAGACTTTAATTCTAGGATCAACGCTAACATGGGGGGTGTTGTAAGAGGAACAAGCGACACAACATTTGAAAGAACTACTACAACCTCAAGAACAGATTTAAGAAGAACTGGTGTAAGAACATCAGTGGTTGAACACATTGAAGAGGAATCTTTAGGGAATAGAATTGTATCGAGGGCATTGATTCCCTTTGTTCGTCCAAGAACAATCACTGTCACTGGTGAGTGTTTTAGGCCGGGAGTAAGATTGTATGGGTTTTTCGATGGGACTGCGATTAGTCAATTCATCACACCATCATCATCTAACTTTTCAAATGTCTCAAGTCCAGTAGAGGGAAGTGCGTTAGTTACTAACGGTGCAGGTAAAGTTGAGTTTACGTTTAGAATACCAGAATACAGATTTCGTGGACAAGAGTCAGTTCCAAAATTTAGGACAGGTGAGGTCGAGTTTCGACTAACATCAAGTTCAACAAATAATAAATCCACATTACCACTTTCTGCTGGACAAGAAACATATCAAGCAAAAGGTGTATTAGAAACTGAACAAGAAACAATTGTTGCTACAAGAAATGCAAGAGTTGTTCAGACTAACGTAAATCAAACCACCAGTAGAAATAATACTACCACTAGAGACAGAGTTATAGCTAGGACGGTCACCGACTTAGAAGAGGATAGTGATCCACTTGCACAAACATTTATAACAAACGGTGCGGGCGGTGCTTTTTTAACTTCGGTTGAATTGTTCTTTGCACAAAAAGATAATACACTACCAGTGTGGGTAGAGATAAGAAATACTGTTAATGGATATCCTGGCCCTAAATTATTACCGTTTGGTAGAAAAGTTTTAGAACCATCTGACGTTAACGTAGATGCAAACACAGGACTGTCATCCACAGTGTTTACTTTTGATTCATTAGTTTATATACAGCCAGGAGTTGAGTATTGTGTTGTTGTCATGACAAATAGTTTGGAATATAAAATATGGATTTCACAAATGGGTGAAAGGGATGTATCTGGATCAAACCGATTCGTATCAACTCAACCACATTTAGGTTCATTGTTTAAATCTCAAAACAATACGACTTGGAACGCAATTCAGTCTCAAGACATGAAACTTAAAATAAATGGTGCAAACTTCAATCAGTCTTCAACTGGAACTATTACATTACAGAACGATAATGTTGGTGATGAAATATTTGATGAACTTGGAACAGAGGTATATGGGAGAAGGTTGTTTGAAAATCCAATAGTCTTGACAAACAGTTCTGCGGTTGCAAAAGTAAGACATAGAGATCATGGTATGTATAGCACATCAAACAATGTAACCATCACAGGTGTTTCATCTGAAATATCAACAACATTGAATGGTGCGATAACTTCTACTGCAACGTCATTAACTCTTACCTCATCAACTAACTTTCCAAGTTCTGGAACAGTTCATTTATATTTAAAATTTCCTAATGAGGGTGGAGAAATAGTGTCTGGAACAATATCTGGTACAACTGTATCAAGTATCAGTAGAGCTCAAGGTGGTTCAACTGCGATTGCACACGAAGATGGAGTAAGGATTGATCTTTATCAGATTAACGGAGTTCCTCTTACAGAGATAAACAAGACACATACTGCAATCGCAAACATACAAATGGACTCTTACACGATTGCGTTATCAACATCTGCAACGGTAACTGGTGCATCCGCTGATACGGAGATTGGTGGTATAAATGTTGTTGCATCTGAAAACTATAGATACGAACTGAGTAAGACGGTCATAAACTCTATGGAGTTAGAGGGAACTACCTTGACCACATCTTTAGTCACAACATCTGCAACAAGTCCATCTGGAACTGAGACTTCATTTACAAAGTCAACCAATGAAATATTTGTTCCAATCGGTGAAAACTTTGAACATGACACGAGTAGATTAGTTGCATCTAATATCAACGAAGCAAATGAGATGAGTTCTGCAAAATCTTTAGAAACTAAGATTGCGTTAGCAACTACAAACACAAATGTATCACCAGTGATTGACTTGGATAGGGCATCCACAGTTTTAATCGCAAATAGATTAGATAACATAGACAGTTCGTCAGATGTTTTCCCGACCTCGGATTTTGTCCCATCCACAGAACCAGAGGGTGATAACAACTCTGCGATCTATATAACAAAGGCGGTATCACTTGAAAATCCTGCCACTGCACTAAGAGTGTTTTTCTCTGCAAACAAAGTAGACACATCAGAAATAAAAGTATTATTTAAAATATTAAGAACTGACGACACAACAAGTCTTGATGAGTTAGGGTATACATTCTTTAACGACACTGGATTATCAGATTCGATTCCAGTGAACTCTTTAGGTAGAGATGATTTACAGGAGTATTCATTCTCTGCTGGTATTAAAGATGATGGTATTGGTGACGCACTGGATGAGTTCATATCATTCCAGATTAAGATTGTCATGCAAGGAACAGATGCAGCCAATCCACCAAGAATAAAAGACTTGAGGGCAATCGCACTGGCGACATAATATGAGTGATTATTTAAAAGTCGAAGGATACAATAATTTAGTTAGAGATACAAAATCTAACGCAATCATTAATACAAACAAGAGTGCGTATCAGATGGCAAAGAAACGAGCTGCAGATGCACAAAGACAAAGAGATGAAATAAGAACTGCGACAAGAGAGATAAATAACATTAAATGTGAAATGCATGAAATTAAATCAATGTTAAAAACACTATTGGATAAAGACTAATGGCAATAACAGCTGCAGAAATTACAACTTCAAATACACTTGAACAGTTTAGACAACAGTTTAACAATCTAGTCACAGACGTTACTGGACTAGAGTCTGGAACTCAGACTTTTACAGCGACTACCACAACCACAAGTAATGTTGGTAATTTGAATGTGTTAGAGGACGGAACGATTGTATTTGAAGGTGCAACAGATGATGACCACGAAACAACTCTTACAGTTGTAGACCCAACTGCTGATAGAACTGTATCATTACCAAACGCATCTGGTACAGTTATAATATCAGACTCGTCAACGGACATTGTAACGCTTCCAGGCGACCTTGTAGTTGGTTCGTTATTGAAGATGCCGACTAATACTTCTGGGAGAATATTAGTCGCAGACGGAACAAGTTATGAAGAAGTTGCAGTAAGTGGAGATGTCACCATCGCATCTACTGGTGCGGTGACAATAGCTGCAACTGCGGTTGAGGGTTCAATGTTAAACACTGACATAATCTCTGCACAGACAGAACTTGCTTCTGGACTTGCAGACACAGATGAAATATTAATCAGTGATGCTGGGACTCTTAAAAGAACAGATGTAAGTAATTTAACAGAGATAACGGATGGTAGTGCGACTGCACTTGCAATCGCATTAGGATAGTATTATAAATAATATTAAAAATAGGATAGGAGAAAAACATGGCTGATGACGCAACCGTAACTGTATCGGCAAGTGTCTTACCAGACGAGATACAAAAGGTTTTATCAGGAACATTGTCAGTGTCGCCTGCTGATGCAAACGATAAGTGGTATTACAAGTTAACGAGTGTATC
>CEUO01013821.1_pt1 | contig 16597 bp, 14 predicted proteins | sample 531391 | NCBI WGS metagenome assembly CEUO01 (sample SAMEA2622799, study PRJEB7988) | marine metagenome | isolation source: saline water (ENVO:00002010), including
AGAGGTTAATAGCAATACGCACAGAGCTCTCGGCTGCGTAGGGACTATTACAGACGGTTGTATTAGAGACTTAGATGAAATGACTAACGCTGGATTCAAAGCCATAGCATCTAGGCTTTGCGTGGGCCATGGCCATTGGGTGCCAGTACAATGGGGCTGCGAAGTTGAAGTGTTTGGTCGCAAAATTAAACCCAATCAGTTAATCCACGCAGACAAGCATGGGTTTATTGCTATTGAAGAAGACGAAGAAGAGGAGCTTCTAGAGGCGGCGTCATTCATGGACAGAAATGAATGCGAAACGGTTATTCTTGCCGCCAGAACAACCTCGGGTTTATCAAAACCGCAGCTACTAAATAAACTAGATCAAGCCAGTAGTAAATTTACAACCGAAGCTCAGAAAAAATTTCATAATTAAGTTATGAGACTTTTAAACATACATGGTAAACTTCAAGCCAAGAACGTCTCTAAATTCTTAATAAACTGGAACGGTAAATCTCGCTCAAAAATACAGTTTCGCGTAAAACAATTCTTAAAGTCTTACTGGCAAAACCAAGTGGTTTATGAAGAGTTCCCAGTTTACGGAACCAGAATGCACGTAGACATTTTAAATGCAACAAAGAAAATAGCAATTGAAGTCAACGGCACACAGCATTCAAAGTTTAATAAATTCTTTCACGCCGGCTCACGCTTAAAATACCTAGAGTCAATAAAACGTGACGTAGCAAAAGCAGAGTGGCTCGAGAATAACAACTTCACCCTTGTAGAAATAGAAGAAAATGAAGTAGACACTTTAAACAAAGATTTTTTTAAAAATAATTATAATATACTGCTTTAAACAAGCCTTGACTAATTTGCAAGTTCGCGTTAACATTGTTCCATGGCTATCTATAGTTTAAGAATCGAAAAGCATGTATTAGGTGGTCTGGTCAAGAACCCAACCGTATTTCCTGAGGTGGAGCGATTCATTAGTGAATATGATTTTCACAGTGACGTTCATAACACAATCTTCTGTGTGATAAGGGACACCCTCCTCAAAAAAGAAAAAATCGACAAGGTAATTCTTGCTCAGAAGGTAGTAAATCTAGGTATATCATTTAAGGATGACATATCAATAGCTGACTACATAGAGAGTCTATCATTCACCCAAATTACCCCGAAAGCAACCGTCGACGCAGCAAAGGAGCTACTTAAGCTCCGCATACGCAGAGAAATCTCAGAAGGTTGCTCAAACATATCAGACTGGGTAAAGCAAAACGGCAACCTAGACGTTGATGAAATTGTCTCGACCTGTGACGCCAAGTACAGTGACGTAATTAACAGTTACGAAATGGATGACGAACCCAAAAATATCTTCGACGATATGGAAGATATGGTAGAGGAGCGTGGCAACAATCCAGTAGAGGAGTTTGGGTTTGAAACAGCTTACCCAGAATTCAATCGACTATACGGAGGCTTACGTCCGGGAAATCTTTACGCAATCGTAGCTAGGCCGGGACAAGGTAAGTCAACTTGGATTGCGGACATGGCGCTCAAAGCCGCAGTAAGAAATAAAACGCAAGTCCTAGTCCTAGACACAGAAATGTCAACGGTTGACATACAATTTAGGATGGTGGCGGCGATATCAGATGTACCAGTATGGTACCTCGAGACAGGCAACTGGAGAAAGAGCCCAGAGCTAGTCGAGAAAGTGAGAGAAGCCTTCGCCAAGGTAAAAGATTACGAATACTATCACTACGAAGTCGGTAATAAAAATATTGATCAGATTTGCTCGCTCGTTCGCAGGTGGTACTTCTCTAAAGTTGAAAGAGGAGAACCTTGTATCATTGCCTACGATTATGTAAAACTTACCGGAGAAAAAGTTGGAAACAACTGGGCTGAGTACCAAGCTATCGGAGACAAGATAGACAAATTAAAAAAACTAGCAGAAGAAGTAAACGCGGCCCTAATTACAGCTATGCAAATGAACAGGTCGGGAGAAAGAGGTAACAACGCCGCTTCAGTAGATGATAGTTCAGCTATATCTTTGTCCGATAGACTACAATGGTACGCAAGTTTTGTAGCAATCTTCCGCAGAAAAACTAATGATGAAATTGCTCAAGATGGGCAAGACTTTGGAACGCATAAACTCATCCCCCTTAAAACTAGGTTCCAAGGCAAAGAAGCGGCTGGACATCAAGACCTATTCCGCAGGACATTCGCAGACGGAACGCAAAGATTTATAAACAATTACCTAAACTATAATGTTAATAATTTTAACATAGACGAAAGAGGATCACTAAGAGATATAATACAAAGAGACAATGAGCAGTTTCTCGTAGAAGGTGGAAACGAAAACGACGGAGAATTACTATGATAAATAATCTAAAAGATATCCTCTTGGATATAGGTTACAGTAATATATCAGATAACGGTAGGGAGTTCCGAATGAAACCAATCTACCGAGACTCAAGCAGTAATACGGTTCTTAGCGTAAGAAAAGACACTGGCCATTTTATTGACTTCAGCAAACAAATAAGTGGCTCCTTTTCAGACTTGGTAAAAATTTCGCTCAACTTAAAATCACAAGACGAAGCTGTAAAATGGATTCAAAGTAAAACCGACGGAACAGTTAGCCTTAAAAAACCCAAGCCCGAAGTCAAAGGCCCCAAGATTTTGCCCCAAGAATTTTTAAACAAAATAATACCAGAGCATGAATACTGGATTACCCGAGGCGTAAGAAAAGAAACACTCAAAGAATTCGAAGGAGGATTAGTTAAAGTAGGTAAAATGTCAGACAGGTACGTCTTCCCAATTTTCAATTATAAAAAAGAACTAATCGGGGTATCCGGTAGAGATGTCTTAGCTCAAGACAATTCGTCCAGACCAAAATGGAAACATATCGGAAACAAATCCGAATGGAAGTACCCAATGCAAATAAATAATAAAATTTTACAAAAAGAAAAAGAAGCCTTCTTGGTGGAGAGTATCGGAGACATGCTTGCGCTTTGGGAATGCGGCATTAAAAATGTTATAGTAACTTTCGGTCTGGATGTAAGCGTGTCTGTAATCAATTATCTCCTGAAGATTGACATAGATAAAATATATGTTAGCTTTAACAATGATGAGGAGAATAATTCTGCTGGGAACGTAGCTGCTGAGAAAGCCAAAAAGAAATTACTGAAATATTTCGACCCACCGCAAGTAGAAATAGCTCTACCAACCCGAAAAGATTTCGGCGAGATGCGTCCGGATGAAATCATCATCTGGAAGAACAATATATCCTCAAATTCTCGTGCCTAAAAATAATAAAATCCTATCGGCGTCTCGTGTCAAAACCCTTGATACGTGTTCGTGGTCATACTGGTGCAACTACCACCTCAAAGTGCCTCAGAAGGCTAATTCTGGCGCATTACGGGGGTCTCTGTGTCACCTCGTCTTTGAGCTTATGCTTAAAGATCGTCACCAGCATCATTATAAAAAAATTTTAAAAAATCACAGTATAGATGGCAGTCCATCAATTAAAAGACTGGTAATAAAACACCTGACCAGAGACGGAATAATAGACGACGGAGAAAGCTATGAGCTATGCGATAAAATGATTGTTGTCGGGCTGCAGTACGATTTCTTCGGAGCAAAAGGCTCCAAGATTATAGGCATTGAGGAGAAATTCTTACTTGATAAAACTGAGCCAACATACAAAGCAATGGGCTTCATAGATAAGGTAGTCAGGAAGGGTAGCAAAATAAAAATTGTTGATTACAAGTCCAGCAAAAATAAATTCAAAGGAGAAGAACTTACAAGTAATATTCAAGCAATGATGTACACCCTTGCTGCTCATAAATTATGGCCAGACGTAAAAGATATTGTTGTAGAGTTTTTATTTTTAAGATTTCCCAAGTCTGCATCTCAAGAGATAAGAGTAACGAAAGAGCAACTGGCGGGTTTCGAGCATTACCTAGAACACGTATATAAAATAATTAATAAATTTTCAGAATCAGATGCTAAATTAAATTACGCCGCTGACAACCAAAGCACTCAATGGCTTTGCAAGGCCGGTAAGACTTGGAGGTGTCCTTACCTAGACCCAGTAGAATATTATATTCTTAAAGACGAACAGGGTGAGATAGTAAAATCCGCATTTAAAAAGAAAGACCTCAAAATTAAAGAAGATCACTCAATAGAGAAAAAGAAATACTCTGGTTGCCCTGCTCACTCCACTCAAGCCAAGGCAAAAGATGAATTTGACCTCGACGCAGAGGAAGATGAATTTGACTTTTAAAATTGATACTTGACAGCCGAGTAAATTTTCTTTATTCTAATATAAAGCGGTAATGAAAGTTCTCCCTATATTTCAATCTCAGTATAGCTTGGGTAAATCTATTCTCACTTTAGAGAAGAAAGAGGATTCATCCGAGTCTGGGCCAGACTCAATCTTGAATCTATGCGCAGACAATAAAATTAAAAATCTACTCCTAGTAGACAACAACATGTCTGGATTCTTACAGGCGTACAACAACGCAAAAGAGTCGAACATAAAACTAATTTTCGGTCTAAAAATCTTAATTGGCCCGAACGCCCTAGACAAAACAGAAGAGTCTTTGAAAAAGTTTTCTAAAGTTATCATTTTTGCCAGAAACGAAGAGGGCTACAAAAAATTAATTAAAATTTATTCTGAGGCATCTGTTAATGGTTTTTACTACACACCCAGAGTTAGTTATAAATTCGTTAAATCTTTATGGGACGACAAACACCTAACCCTATGTGTTCCATTTTACGACTCATTCATTTTCAAGAACGTGATTGAAAATTATGTGTGCGTACCTGAATTAGACTTCACCACACCGACATTCTTTATTGAAGACAATGGCTTACCCTTTGATAAGGTAGTGGAGCAAAAAGTTATAGAGTACGCTGAGAGTAAGAGCGACTTAATTAAAACTCAAAGCATATACTATAAAGATAAAAAAGACTTCTTAGCTTATCTGACTTTTCGTTGCATAAACAATAGAAGCTTACTGGAAAAACCCAATCTAGAACACATGTGTAGCAATGAATTTTGCTTAGAAAGCTGGAAAGAAAAAAATGGTACCGTTTAAACCCAAGAAAGTAGAAAAGCCATGGGGTTATGAACTTTGGCTCGCTAATAACAAGGACAACAACTATTGCTCAAAAATCCTTTTTATAAAAAAGAATAAAAGCACCTCAATGCATTATCACCTAAAAAAACATGAGACGATGTTTGTATTAGAAGGAAAGTTAACGGTAGACGGACTAGCGGACAGGCACTCTGCTTCATACAAATTTTCAATGACAGCACAAGAGGGCGAGTCAATGGAGATAGAAAGAGGTAGGGCTCACAAACTAATAGCAGACGGAGCAGACCTGACGATTATAGAAGCCAGCACATTCCACCGAGACGAAGACAGCTACAAACTATTTAACTAATGGACGATCATTTACTTAGATTTAAAGAAGATACGGAGTACGTTTTTATCGACTGCGAAACTGAAAACTTATGCCTTAATCGTGAGTTTAATTTACCTTGGCAAATAGGCATGATAAAAGTAAAGGGTAATAAAAAAATCGCAGAAAAAAACATACACATTTCATGGGAGAGAGAGTTAAACGTAGGTAAAGAAGCTGCCAGAATAACTAGGTTCAGCCCTAGTAAATATAAAAAGCTAGCCGTACCTTATGACGAAATTTTCCCAACAATTCAAGACTGGCTCGATAACGCTGACTATATCATTGGTCACAATATCTTAGGGTTTGACATTTACCTAATTAAAGACTATTATCAATTCATGGGTCTTGACTACAGGCATCTGCTACCAAAAATAATTGATACTAATTGCATAGCGAGAGGGTTTAAAATAGGACAGCCTTTTAAAAGAGATGAGCAATTCCTAACCTATCAATACAAGATTTTACACACTCGCCAGAAGGGAGTAAAAACAAGTCTTCAATTCTTAGGAAAGGAGCATGACCTTGACTTCGACCCGGACAACCTGCACGACGCACTCAACGACCTTGAGCTTAACATCAAGGTGTGGAATAAAATAAAATGGCACGTAGATATTTAAAATGGCATCAAAAGATTTTATATACGATTTACTAGATAAACTCGAAGAAGAAAGGATAGAGTACTTACTCTTTACCCTCGAAAGAAAAGACGAGGACGGTGCTGGAGAGCTGTATTACAACTTTTACAGAGAAGATTCCAGAGAAGACGCCTCCAGAATACTAGATAACTTATCAAAAGCGGTGCTGGATATTGATGAAAACGATCAGGACATAAACATAGAAATTGAAGATGATAACGAAGACGAAGATGAATAAAAAAACTAAAGCCAAATTTGAAGATCAGTTTACTGAGCTTGACTTAGGGCTCCATGGTGTTCGCTTGCCCTCGTTCGAAATCGAAAAAAAGTACAAGCGTCAAGCTGGCGTTAGTGAGGATGTAACTAATGAAGAGTTCTTAAAAGGATTATGTAACAAGGGTTTCAAGTCTCTCAACATCAAAGACAAAAAGCTTAAAAAAATATACGCTGACCGCGCTCGCGTAGAGTTAGAGATTATCTCGGAGCTAGGGTTTGTAGATTACATGCTACTCGTCTGGGATGTAATTAATTTTTGTAAGGAGAGTGATATTCCAACCGGATTCGGTCGGGGTAGTGCCGCTGGCAGTTTAATCCTTTACTTAATTGGTGTTACAGGAATAGACCCAATAAAACATGATTTATTTTTCGAGCGTTTTATCTCCAAAATCAGAGCAAAAAAACAAGTGGTAGACGGAGTAACCTACCTCGATGGCTCTTTAATGTGCGATGTAGATTTAGACATCTGCTACTACAACAGGCATAAAGTTTTAGATTATCTAAGTCAGAAATTTGAAGGCAACACCTGTAAGATAATTACATTAAACTCACTCACTTCCAAGCTCTTAGTAAAAGAGTGTGGTAAAATTGTTGCTGGCAAAACAGAACAGGAGATGGACATAGTTTCATCTCTGATCCCCAAAGTTTTCGGTCAAGTGAAAGACATCGAAGAAACTTACGAAGAGGTATCGGAATTTAAGGAATGGTGTGATGAGAACTCGAAAGCCTACGAAGTAGCCTTAAAACTTAAAAACTTAGTTAAGAACAAAAGTATTCATGCTTCAGCCGTGTCTTTATCCTATGATAAGCTAGAGGACTGCTGTCCCATTGAGCTAACGTCAGATAAAACCAGTATAGCGTCGTCGTATGACATGAACTGGGTTTCGATTTTTAATGTAAAACTAGATATCCTTGGGCTCAGAAGCGTATCGGTAGTCGACGATGCCTGTAAGAGTATCGGTATCAAGCCTTCTGATATAGATTTTAATGACAACTTTATTTACCAGAAATTATATGACCTAAGACACCCACACGGTCTGTTTCAGATAGAAGCAGACACTAACTTTCGCGTATGTCAAAAAGTTAAACCAAAAAACCTAGAAGAACTTAGCGGAGTGTTAGCCCTAGCTCGTCCGGGTGCATTAGCCTTCGTTGATCAGTACGCGAACTATACAAATAATAATTCTTACGATGCTATTCACCCGTTCTTTGATGACATCCTGTCTTCCACAGGCGGCGTAGCCTTATATCAAGAGCAGTTGATGAAAATGGCTCACAAAATAGGCTTCACACTTGATGAAGCAGAGATATTGCGCCGCATCGTTGGTAAAAAGAAAGTTTCCGAAGTCAGGAAATGGAAAAAGAAAATTAAAGACAAGGTTGCTGAGCAGAAATTAGACAAAGAAATCGGAGAAGTTCTCTGGGGGATTCTGGAGGACAGCGCCAACTATTCCTTCAATAAGTCTCACTCAATCTCTTACGCTGCCTTAGCAGCTGCAACAGTGTACTTGAAATTTAAACACCCACAAGAATTCTTCTTGAGCTTACTTAAGATGACTAGGCACGAGCCAGATCCGATTATGGAAATTTCAAAAATCCAAACGGAAATGTCTGCCTTTGGTATTAAATTACTACCACCACACATAGTTAAATCAAGTATGGATTTCACCCTTGAGGGTAACGACATTAGGTTCGGCTTGCTTTCCATTAAGGGAATCTCAGATAAATCAATTGAGAAACTAAACAATTTCAAAAATGAATACTCCGGTAAGTTTGAAGTCTTTGAAGGTGCAAAAGAATCTGGTCTAGGTATCGGCGCGTTATGCGCCCTCATTCAAGCGGGAGCTTTCACTGGCTACAGACAGTCGAGAAGCAAAATCGTATACGAAGCCCAACTGTGGAACATCCTAACGGCCAAAGAAAAAAGATTGGTGATGGATTATGCCGAACAAGAAGACCACGACCTCGTAAAAATATTAAAACTTTTAAAAGATAAAAAAGATGAAAAAGGCAAGCCTCTTATTAAAGAGTCCCGAATGGGCACAATAAGAAAAAGAACAAACGAGAAGGGGTACAAAGAAATTTACGAGCTGAACAGTAGGTCAGAAAGTTTTGCAAATTGGTTTTACGAAAAGTCCCTGCTAGGTTACACATACGGAACAACACTTAAAGACATCTTCAGCGAGAAGCGTCAAGAGTTAATGTACGTTAATGAAATTGAAGATATGCCTATGGACTCAAGAATGGTGTTCATTGGTAGAGTAGAAGGTAAACCATATAATGGTGTCAGCAGGACCGCAAAGAAAAGTCAATACCTAAGGCTAGAAGTAGCAGATGAGACAGGTAAAATGAAAGTAATGATCTTTAACCAAAAGAAAGATCAATGCAAAGAGATGAACAATGGCTTTCCAGACGACAAAAGCATCGTTATAGTAAAGGGGGTAAAGAAAGAAGGCACAATATTCGCAGACGTAATAGCTGTTCAAAGTAATAAAATTTATACTAAACTATCAGATCTAAAAAACAAATAAATGAACTTGACAACAGCACAAAAATAACCGATAATTGACGTATGATAAACTTTTACAAAGCAAACCCTAGGGTTACCGGTACCGCATGTTCTTTTTACCTAAACCCACGAGACAACGTATTCTTCTCCACTATGATCAAGCAGGATTCTTGGGATAGCAACAGAAGAATTGGTTCATTTGCCAAGAATAAAGACAACCCCAGCAAAAAAGTAAACATTAAATTCAGCCCCACGGAAATCGCTGGAATTATTGATGCACTAGAATCTAACAGAGAATTTGGCGGCTACCACGGCAGCAACCAAGTAGTTAAATTCAAGTTCTGCCCTTACTTAAAAGATGGCAAACAAATTGGCTTCTCTTACTCAGTTAACAAAGAATCAAAAGAAGACTCCTCAGATAAAACTAATTTCATTATTGGCTTTAACTACGCAGAAGCAAGACTCCTCGTAGAACACCTCATCCATCTGCTCCGTAGTCATTTCAAAGCAAATGATGCAGCAGCTTCGACATTCAACCCCCCAAGCAAACCCGCAGAAAAACCTGCGCCAGAGGGAGATTTGTCAGAAGAGGATGATGATCTAGATGTCTGGTAGAAAAAAAATACTTTACCAGAGCGACTTTAGTCTACTTAAAACTGGATTTGGTCGCGCTTCAAAGACTGTTCTATCGTACTTATACAAAACAGGTAAATACGATATAGTTCACTACTGCGCTGGCACAAGCGTAAGCTCCCCCGAGCTAAGCAGGACGCCATGGAAATCGATAGGGTGCCTACCAGATAATCAAAAAGACATCTTAGAAATTAACAAAGACCCACACGTGCAAAGACAAGCTCAGTATGGTTCCTACTACCTAGACTCCGTGGTCAAGCAAGAAAGGCCGGATATTTATATCGCTGCTCAAGATATTTGGGGTGTAGATTTTTCTATAGGTAAAAAATGGTTCGATAAAATAAATTCAGTTATATGGACAACCCTTGATTCATTACCAATCCTGCCATCAGCAGTAGAAGCAGCAAGAAAAGTTAAAAACTTCTGGATATGGAGTTCGTTTGCTACAGACGAGTTGAACAGCATGGGCTTCGATCACGTAAAAACATTTCACGGCCCGATAGATCACGAAAGCTTCTACAAGTTACCAGACGAAGAAAGAAAAAACTTAAGAACAAAGTTTAATATATCAGAAGATACATTTGTAATTGGTTTTGTATTTAGAAATCAACTCAGAAAATCAGTTCCAAACCTATTGGAAGGATTTAAAATATTTAAAAATAATAATCCAAACACTAAAGCCAAGCTGCTTTTACACACTCACTTCGAAGAAGGATGGAACATACTTCGCTTGGCAGGCGAATACGATATTGATCAAGAAGATATAATTACAACTTATACTTGTACTAACTGCGGCTCCTACGAAGTTAAAAACTTTAACGGCCAGAAGATTGCATGCAACCACTGTGGTCACCAAAACTCCCAAGAAACTACGAATGTAGCAGCAGGGGTATCAGAGAAGCAGTTAAACGAAGTGTACAACTTAATGGATGTATACTGCCACCCGTTTACCTCTGGTGGTCAGGAGATACCTATTCAAGAAGCTAAGTTTGCGGAACTAATAACACTGGTTACTAGCTACAGTTGCGGTCAAGAAATGTGCATAGAAGAAGCTCACTCGCTACCGCTAGACTGGTCGGAATACAGAGAACACAATACGGAATTTATCAAGGCTTCAACTTGCCCAAAATCTATAGCCCAACAGTTACAAAAAGTTTTAGAAATGCCGCCAGAGGACAAGGTTAAAATGGGCAATCAAGCTAGAGAGTGGGCGGTCAAGAATTACTCCATGGAATCCCTAGGTCCTATTCTGGAGGAATTCCTAGATAACTGCGAGCCAGTAACTAATTACTCATTCCAAGAACAGGAAGAGTTAAGAGACCCAAACTATCAGATTCCAGCTATTGAGGACGACGGAGAATGGGTTCTTAATCTTTATCATAATATTCTAAAGGCCCCAACCGTAGACAGAGACAACGACGGCTTTAAGTATTGGATGAAAGAGATGGAGAACGGAACCAACAGAGAACAAATCGAAGACTACTTCCGCAAAACAGCCATCGCAGAAAACGAAAAAATTATCACCACGGACATTACGGATTTTCTAGATGATGACGAGGGTAAAAGAATCTTATACGTAATGCCACAGAGCATTGGTGATGTATTTTTATCTACTAGCTTATTTAAATCTTTAAAAGAAAATTACCCCGACTACAATCTTTACGTTGCTACAAAAGAAAATAATTTTCAAGTATTAGAAGGTAATGAATACGTATACAAGGTCATTCCTTACATGGATGAGATGAGCAATCAGCCTTGGTTAGAGGGTATCGGTGATCACCAAGGTTATTTTGAAATAGCATTCCTGCCGCACATAGGAACACAAATGACGCTAGACTATCTACACAATGGCAAAGACAAAATAGCTTTTGATATTAAATATTAGTATGCATTTTTTAGAAAGATACGCGCTAAGCTCCGGACTTAAGATAGATAAACCATTTATCTATGAGAAGTTCTTTCCTGTGCCATTGGAAAAGTACATCACACTGCATCCCCACAGTCAGTACAACTCTAAAAATTACGACTTCTGGCCAGAGGTTCTAAACCTTATCGTACCAGTTTTAGAAAAAGAAAAAATTAGCATTGTTCAAATCGGAACAGATCAAGACGTACAGCTTGACGGTACTTATAGAGTAAGTGGTCAGACCACGATTAACCAAGTAGCTTATATTGTAAAAAATTCCATGCTGCACGTGGGTGCGGATAGCTTCCCAGTTCATATCGCCTCGTCTTACGACAAAAAGATAGTCGCCTTGTATTCGAATAGCTTCGTTAACTGCGCCAGACCCATGTGGGGAACCCCCGAAAATCAAGTCTTGCTAGAGCCATCTAGGGTCAATGGCGAGAAGCCAAGCTTCTCTGCGGAAGAGAACCCCAAGACAATTAACTCCATTGGTCCAGAAAAAATAGCAAAGTCTGTACTAGACTTACTAGGACTCCGGCACAACATCTACCATGAGACAGTTTATTACGGTAAGCTATACTCTCCCGCTAACCCAGTATTCGAAACTGCCCTAGAAACCCCCGTAGAGGTCCAAGAAATGAACCTACAGAAAATCCTATGTCGTATGGATTTCAATCACAACGAAAAAGTTTTAGAGCAACAACTACAAAGAGGGCTATGCGAGATTGTTACCAGCAAGCCAATCGACCCTAAAATATTAGCGCGGTATAAGAATAATATTATTGGTGTTATATATCATATTGAAAAGAACGACAACCCCAACTTTGCTCAGCAAATGATCGACATGGGTATCGAAACAGCTTTGGTGTCCGAGCTTCCAGAAGAAGAACTAACGCCCAAGAAAATAGACTACATGGACGCAGGAGTAATCAGAGAAATTAAACTACCAGAGATAAAGAGTAATGAATTAAAAGATGTCGATTTAAATAAATTATATTATAGATCAAATAAAATTACTATTTCTATGGGTAAATTTTATCCCAGTAAATGGGCTTGGGAAAATAAAAAGAACATAGAAAATCACAACGAGCTTTCTCGCGTACCGGATGACGAACATTTCTGGAAAGAATGTAATAATTTTCGCTTCCTACTAGAAACAGCTTGACTAAAACGCACGAACAAACTAAACTTATAACATGCCTCCACGTAAAACTAAAGTCAAAGAAATTAAGCGAGACGCTAACGGTCTATTAACTGGTGTAGACTACGTCTTTAACGAAGAGGGTTTGGTAGATTGGAGGAAGATGGTTAAGCAAGAGTACCTTGTAGCAAACCGCCAGCGCTCCAAGGAACTTGACGTATCGAAGATGGAAGATAAAGACCTTTTGATTTTACTTGGCGGCATTAAGGAGTTAGCGCAGATTCGCGGTTACAAAAGCCTCGAGTACGATGTACATTCTCCTTCTGATGGTTATGTTGTAGCCACTTGTAAGATAACTTGGTTGCCCAATTTTGAAACAGAAGGTAATGAAGTGACTTTCTCAGCTATCGGTGACGCTTCACCAAACAACACGTCGAGCTTTGCTAAATTTTTCTTGGGGCCTATTGCTGAGAATCGCGCGTTTGTTCGCTGCGTGAGAAATTTTTTGAAAATTAATATCGTTGGTCAGGACGAAATGGGTAATGTAAAAGTAATGGACGAACCGGAACCGGATAACCCATCTGACCCTCGATATCTTTTACAAAGGGTAATGAAGGAGAAGGGCGTAACTTTTGAGCAAGTTAAAAAGAAACTAGTCAAAGAAGGCTTCGAAAATGCAGAGCATCTCAGCGCGATAGAAGACATTCCTAAAAATAAAATTTTCGAATTAATCGAAAGATTGAAGAAAGTCTAACCTTGGGGATCTTCCGGCATTGGAAATCCACGATCGTCGAAAGGCTGGCAGCTTTGTTCACACTCAGCCAAAGTGTCGAAGACTTGGGCCGTAGCGAGCTGAGATCTGTCAGCATTGACGAACTGCGCGCAGCACCCGCTGTTCGGACCCAGCTCGCCTCGGACGCAAGACGTTTTGTAAAATGGGAAGTCTGGCTCGAGGGGATTTGGGATGGTATCGTCCCAGTCGACTACGCAACAGTATCCGCAATCGTATGGCAATGGATCAGGGTCACCAATCCGGTCGGGGTCACCACCGCCATCAGGATCACACTCACCATTTAAAGCAATTTCATCGCCTACATCGAAAGCAGGCTCGCAAGTCGGACCCTTGCAGCCACTCAAAACGCTTTGTATGCGCGGCGTTATTTCATCATTAATATATTCCATCTGGTTAATCCCTAAGCCGTTTGAGCCACTTCCTTGCACGCATATAAATACATTTATAAAACCCGCGCATTTTGCATCATCGCTTACTCCCCTCGGATCGAAATACCTTACAAATTGAGACACGTAATCATGTGCGAGCCCCCCATGATAAGCGTAAGCAGGAGAATTTGGCGTAGCTACACTAATTTCTTGCCCGTACCGTGCATTCCAACGGGCGGCTGCTATAGCCTGAGCGTCCATAAAATCCTTCGCATTCTTACTAAGGATTGCATTTTTACTTGGGTTATCCAACCATAAACCAAGCCATTTTATGTAATCCCCCGCTGTGCAAATAAAACCGCCTTCTCCACCTCTGGTGATCTGATTTCCGTGGTGTGTCTGTACTGTCACCGCATCACTGACATAACTAATAAACCCTGCTGCGTCAGCTACTTCCCATGGCACCACTCCGTTAAATAAATTCGTAGTAGGGTCATACCGATAAGTTCCAGCAAACGCGCTGTAGGGGAGGCCCTTATTTCGCTGCGCATTCGGTAACACATACTTGTTCTGGATCATGAACGTCTCTTTATGTTTCTTTCCGTCTAAACCAAACCCAAAGTGCCCCTCGACCCCAAGGGGCTCAAGAAAATTTTCTTGAATAAATTTTTCATAAGTAGTGCCGCCCACCTCTTCGATGACCTTACTTAAAAGCCAATACCCAGCATTAGAGTAACGGGTCGCTGCTCCGGGGCTGTAATCCAACGGTCTATTTATCAACCACTTAAGTAAATCTTCATCCGAAAGCGGCAACTGAATTCCATTAGGGTAGTCATTAGGGAAAAGTTTCACTAACTCAAAGGCATGTCTATGATTGTCATACAAAGGGAGATTTGTATCCCAACCACCCATGTGACTAGCCACCATTCCAATTGTTATTTGCTTGTATCTTCGATCTGTGAATAACTCATTACCTGAGCCATCATAAAAATATTTTTTTAAAACATCTACTAATAAATCTGCTGCACTAAGCTTACCTGTATCATATAAAAGAGCTATAGCTGCCCCTGTCATGATTTTTGTATTACTAGCGACATTAACTTTAGGCTGCTCTCCTTCCAAATCAACTAAATTTTCTATTCTAAGCGTGGGATCAAACGCTGAATTACTTGCGTAGTTTTCGTAAACAATTTCATCATCGTAAGAGATAGCTATTACTGCGTACTCTTCTTGATCTGCTAGACCCTGTATCAAGGGGTCGAATACCGCCGCCCAATCGAACTTCTCTAACTCACACTTTTCAAAAATAATTTCATACCAGTGGTTTGAATGATTAAATTTACTTACTGAGCTTGTGTCAAATTCTATTACGTATGTGTCTCCTTTGTGAATGTCATACATTTCAGCCACCGCACACTTATCACTTTCGCAATCGGGCAAGTTAGCTAAATCACAATCATAATCTATTGCAGGCGCAGGCCCTGCTTCTAAAGAATTCATTTCTGTAAGCAGTGTCTTCTCGCAACCGCAAGACAGATCACCATACAAAGCAGTTTGCCCTTCTTCGCAGTCCTCGCAACATGGATTCACCGAACAACAACAGTTGCCCTCTGGCTGAACCCAAAAAATTGGTAAATTATCTGACATATTATTACAATTATTTACACCTCAAACCCCGGCACCCACGGCGGCTCCGGACCGCGTGGCCCGCGATTTGATATAAAGTCAGGGTACATGCTGTTATCCCAAGTGAAGAAGTATTCGCAGTTACTCATGCATTGACCGTAGTATTCATGCGGACCACGTAACCAAACGCCCGCAGGTAAAGATTGACCCACCTCAAGAGGTACTCCATCAACCGTGGGCGGCCCTGTGGGGTCGAGGGTTAGCGGATCAAAATGTTCCTCATAAATGTTACTTACTGGCCCGCTTGAGTTCATGTCGTCATCGTAAAGAGAAAACCCATGGCAAATAGGACCCCCACGATCACCATCATCCCTGCACCACCAGTTTGCCCTCGCGGTCGGTACTTGAGGCTGTGGTCCACTAAAGTCTCCACAATTCCTATCCATTATGTTTCGAACGCATTCACTCAAAGTAGCATATGGCCCACTCTGCAGAACCGAATTGTCACCAACTGAGGTGTTATTAATACTCTCGAAACTGAAACGCAAGCAAGTCCCCATGTCTACCATAGTACCAGCTTCCTCCAAAAACGTCTTAACTTTGTAGTACTCCTGCGGAGCCCCCGTTTGTACGTTTGGCCCTGTTCCACAATACCAAGCGCTCTGCTGATCAGGAAGTGGTGGTACTGGTCCGGTGGGTTCGCCCGGTGGCTCTTCTTCGTTACATGGATCAGGGTCGCAAGTTGTATCCTCACCCATCCACGTAGCAAACTGGCCATGCTTGCTTCTACATTCGCTTTCGGTAAGCATTTCGCACTTTTTCCCTTGGTCTTCTGGGGTCGAATCTGCTTGAACAACGGGCTGGGGCACAGACTGTGACGTGTCGGCCACTACTGACAGACACCCTACTGGCCCAGCTAATGCTTGCTGACACTCATCAATGGTGTCATAAGCGCCATAACCATAACTTTCCACGCATCTTTGCTCGGCCACGAAGCCGGTGGCCTCCTCCCGCACGCTCTCGCAATTATAAAACAAGTCCTCGTCTCCTGCGCACTGAGCAAGGCATGACCACTCGCTATTATAACAAAGCGCGGGGTTATCACATTCAGCTATCTGATAACAGACCGCAGCACCCTGCGCGTCGGAACTGCACCTCCATATTTCTTCGGGCGGCGGCGGCGGTGGTGGTTGATCACTATCGCACCCATTGTTTTGATTTACGTCTTGCGCGCACTCACCGTAAGATTCGAAGTTTCCAGTTCG
>CEUO01092422.1_pt1 | contig 16597 bp, 6 predicted proteins | sample 531391 | NCBI WGS metagenome assembly CEUO01 (sample SAMEA2622799, study PRJEB7988) | marine metagenome | isolation source: saline water (ENVO:00002010), including
TAAAGTACTTTTTTGTTCTTTAGTAAGATCTCTCATATCTGCTGGTAAACCAGAGTTTTTCTTTAACCATTCTAAAGATATATCTTGATTAACAATTTTAAATCCTTGATCTTCTAAACCTAATTGTTTAACAACATTTGATTTGCCACTACCAGCGCCTCCAGCTAAAAATATAACTTTTCTATTAGGTTTTGGTGTTCCATCTGGATTTGGCATAGTTGCTCTAACACCTGATTTAGTTGTGGCTAACGTGTCATCAAAATCTAAAACAGTAATACCTCTAGGTTTTGAAGAAAATTTAATTTTTCTAGCTTCTACAATAGCGTTATTTAAGGTGTTAAATTTATTAATATTTCTACTAAATTTAATATTGGCAATTCCCTCCCCATAAACTTTACCCTTGTCCTTAGGGTCAATGCTTTCTATAGCATATAAATCTGGATGACCATATGTAGACATGTTATAATATCTTACTCTAGCGCTTTGTCCTACTTCAAAACCAATAGGCATAACATATTGGTAACCCATTTCTTCAAGTACATCATCCATAGTGGTAGGTATAACAGCAACTGTATATTCTTCAAACAAAGCGTCTAGATCAATCTCTCCGTCGTTCATATAAGCGTCTGTTATCTTCATAACCATATAATTAGTAGGAATCATATGCTCATATCTAAGCTCACCTTTATATTTTTTACCTTTTTTATCTTTGTATATATACTTTAAATTAGCGGCTCTTTTTAATGGTGATTGCATATTACTAGCCATGCTCATCATTAGCATTGCAAAATCAGTTTTATCTAAAGCACCTTTTTTAATTTGATCTTTATAATGCTGAGCCATATCTCTAACAAAAAGCTCTGAAAGTTTAGCTTGAGCCTTTCTAGCTTTAAAGTCTCTATCTTCCATTGCTTCTTTAGATTTTTCAGCTAGAAGAGACGTGTCTATTTCTACTTTTTCACCTTTTACTGTTACTTCTTGAATCTTTTTTAAATTACCAGCTTCTGTTAGTTTAATATTTGGAAATATTTTTTTAAGTACATTCTTATTAAAATCTTTTTTACCATCAAAAACTTGATATCTTTGATCTCCAAATTTTTCTTTACCAATATCTTTCGGCGTTACTTCGTACACAATACCTTTTTCGTTTACTTTAAATTTACCTCTACCAATTTTTGTACTAGTAGCATACATTCCACTAGCATGAACCATCATCATTAAAGCTATTTGTTCACCGTACTTTTTTATAAGTTTTCTACCTAGGGTAACTATTTCGGCTCTTTGATTATTAATCCTACCTATTTCATCAAAAGCGTTAGAAATTTTTATGAATTTTCCTTTGTCGTTTTTTAAATCTAAAAACTCAGCTAAATTCATTTCTAGCGCAGCTGCTGTTATATTATCGTGTAAATATTCGTTAAGTTTTTGTTCTGGTTGAGTTTTTAAATTAGTGTGATTTTTATCTATAGTAGCATATCTTTTTACTAATTTAAATAAATCATTAGATAACGCTTTTAATTTAGTTTGATTATAATCTTCTCCCCAAACGCTATATACTGCTTGGTATACAGCTGCTTCGTCTCCAACATTTGTAACATTTAAAATATCACCAAAAACATCTAATTTACCATAAAAAACTTTTAATTCAAAAGGATTAAAACCCCTAACAGTTTTACTAAATTTAACATCTTGATCCCTGTTTATTCTTTCTTTTACAATACCAAGAACATTACTAACATGTGGTAAACCTTTCTCTCTTTGTTGTCTAATAAACTCATCTAAAACCCTAACTTGCTTTCCACCTACTTTAACTGTTTGGTTTAATAAAACATCAAACACGGCATCCATAGCCATTATATTAATATTGTTTTTTACAAAAGCATCTTTTCTACCTCTAACTTTCATAAAATCAATAAACTCTTGCTCTTTAGTGTCTACTTTTTCATAGATATTAGGACCTTGCGTCATACTTTTAACCTCAAAAGGTTGTATTAACCCTTCTAATAAAGCTATCTTAATTTTTTCAGGACTAGCATTTACCGCTTTTAATTTAGTAAATATTTTATTCTTTTCATTTTTTTCCATCTGAACCAAATCAGAGGTGTGGGCATGTTTTACAAATGGCTTTCTAGTTTTCTTTAAAAAAGCCTCATAATCTTTCATCTCATCTTTAATGATTTTAAATAGTTTTTTCTGAGCAGCTTTAGAAAAACGCTGTGTCCAAGCAAAGTCACTTATTAAACCTAAATCTCCCGACAATAAAACGTCTCTAATCTCGTTTTTAATTTCAGTAGCAAATTTATCATCAATACCTATTAATTTTCTATATCTATCCTCTTCTAAATTTTCTTTTCTTTTTCTTTTTCTTTCTTCAGCAGCTAAAACAGTATCAACATCTAAATCACCAGCAATGTCCATACCGCCATCATCTCTAGACATGTCTATAGCCGACGTGAACTTATCAAACTGAGGAAACTTACGATCTATAATACCACCTTTAGCCATTAATCTAGTTTCAATCTCCCCAAATATATGCGAAGTTAAACTTCTACCACCCTCTTCAGCTGGTTTCCAAGATCTAACTAAAAACGGTATACCATTATCACCTTTTTCAATACCAGTTGTTACAACATCTAATATTTGATCTTTGTATAAATCATAATTAGCTGCTTTATCTCTTTTTTGTAAATAATTTACTTCTATAAATCTTCTCCATTTTTCACCTATAACGGTTCCAATCCAAAACCTACTATCACCAAGTGCTTCCCATTCTTTAGCTAATTGTTTTCTTACATTTATATCTTCGCTTAGTAATCGCTCTGGATTTTTCATGCCATACATTTCTAAAGCTTCTATTAACGCGTTGTTAGTTTCTTTAAATAAATCCTCTTTAACGGTTGTTTGCGAACCCACCGCTTTAGATAATTTAAAATCAATTCCTTTCTTTTTAGGTAATTGAACATCTACCTTACCTTTAACACCAGGTAAAACTAAACCAGGTGATTTACCGTTAAAGTCATTGTACTTTTTAATAAATTCTAAAGCGTTTTGCGCATCAAATTTAGTAAAATCAAAACCTTTCTTTGTAACACCTTGAAATAAACCACCGAATATTCTACCAACACCTTCTAATGCCACGCCATTTTCTAAACTTATATCAGAATTTTTAACACCCCTCATAGCGTCAGATAAAACAGCAAACCATTCTTCGTTATACTCTCTAGTTCTTTTATCTTTAGTGTATAAATCCATCTTATCTTTGTGGAGCTTTAAAGCCGCTTGTATTTTAGGATCAGTAGAGGCCTCTAACTCAGAAATCACTTGATTTCTAACAGTTTGTAATTCAGAAACGGGTATTGCGTCTAGTATAAAATGAAATGCCTCGTGGTGAACAACGTTAGAAGAAGACCAATCACCGTAATTTGCGTCGATGTTTTTTCTTACGTTATCATTTACTATTACAGCAACATTACCTAAGTTAGCGCCATTAACATCACCATTGTATAGTGATTGTAAATTAAGAAAAACCTCCAAAGGATTTCTACCGGCTTCTTGTTCTAAGTTATTTCCTTCAATAAAATTTCTTGCATCTTCAACGTTGTCAAATGTCATTACTGCTTTATCAGCAAAAAATCCTTCTGTCTGATTATTTATCCATTCAGCAAACTCTAAATTTGTTGTAAGATCATTTTTCCAAATCTCTTTTAGATTATTAAGTTGTAATTCCTTTATTTTGTTTTTTATTATTTCACCTTTTATATCGTTTTGTATAGTGTTAGGATTTAATCCACCGGTGTCTTTTTGTTGTTTTTTAGTTTTTTTGTTTTCGTTTTCAAGCTTAGTTAAATCTTTTTTTAAATTAGCTATTTCAACTAAATTGTCAATTACTTTAATTTTTTCGTTATTACTTAGGTTTTTATACTTTGTGTTGTTAATAAAATCTTCTTGTGCTTCTAACTCTGTATATACCTCGTCTAATTGATCAATAGTAATTACACCGTCTTTTTGATACTGCTCGTATTCTTTTTTTATCTGATTTATAGATTGTCTAGTTAATTTTAAATCTTCACCACCAAACCAACCAGTTTTAGCTCTAAGTTCTTTTGTTGTTGTAGTTGCAACCTTACCAGCACCAACTAAAGGTCCAGTTGACAATAAGGCTTGACCACCAGCTTCAGCTAATCTTTTTATATTAGCATCTTTATTACCGTAATATCCAGTTGACACACCAACACCAGTTATACTTGTTCCCTCTTGAGATGTTTCGGTAATAAACTCCATAAAACTAGCTTTTCCTAAATCTTTACCTACAGTTTCATAACCTTCGCTTAAAAATTTACCAAGTCTACCTCTTATCAAATGTCTTCCTAAACTTTTAGGTGCAAATTTAGTTGCTTTACCTATAACAAAAAAGTTAGACACAAGGTCTAAACCAGCATTTGTAGCCCCAACCATTACAGCGGGATTTAAATTAGCTTCTCCCTTATCTAATATATCAGCCATAGCAGCGGCTCTTTCTTCTTTAGGAAGTTTTCTAAAAGCTTCTAACGCTTTTTCTATATCTTCACTACTTTGCTTTTGCCATTCTTTAGATCCAACTTCAACTATTTGAATACCCTCTCTTGTGGGTGGAAACATTTTTTTAGCAGCTTCTATTTCTATAATATCTAAAGCAGCGCCACCACCCTCTTGTATATATGTAGAGCCACCCATGGTAAGAACTGCTGAAATCATTTGAACTGTTTGATCACCTAGCATACCCTGCCACTCATCTATAGTTAAATCTGGATCAGATATATCTTTTCCAAATATAGTTGGAACTCTAACGTCTTCTAACTTTTTTTGATATTCTTGTGATTCAGCTAGTTTAAATCCTATATCTTTATTTAAATTAGCTTTATAACTTTCGAGATACTTTATTCTATCAGCGTTTGTTTTAAATCCAGTTGGTTCATCGGAAATATAATTAGCAGTTGGATCTAATTTTTTCAACTCTTCTATTTCTTCATTGGTATTTTTCAAATCAATACCTTTGTGAAGTATATTAACTTCTTTTAAAGCTTTAGGAAATTTTATTGCAGCTGTAATATACCCTTGTCTAATGTAATCTGAATCAAAATTAGTTATCCAAGACGGTAAGTGCATATCTTCAGCTTCTTTTCTTAATTTATCATCTAAAGTGCTACTAAACCTACTTTCTACCGCTTTTAAAACACCTTCTTGTATATTTTTTAATTCTTGATTTTGCTCAAATAACTCATTTTGCTTTTTGGTGATTAATTGTTTTAACTCTTTGTTAGCTAATTCTACTTGTTTTTGATCAGTAAGATCGTATTTGTTTTTTAAATCGTCTATAGTTGTTTTAGTAAAATCTTCTAAAGTGACATTTATTTCTTCAAATATTTCTTTAATACCGGGTAAGTTTTCAGAATGTAAAGCTGCGTTATAAGCAGATTTCATGTGTTCGCCAAGTTCGTCTGAAGATAAATCTTTTATTTTTTTGGATTTACCGTCTTTTCCTTCTACTTTATATGTATCAACTGTATTCCAAGCGGAGGCATACACTTGTGGGTTAACTGGAGATCCTTGTGAGTGTTTTTTAACAAAATCATTTACATCTTGCGCTGTTTGTTTTGAACTGGCACCCCAAAGTTTATCAGAATATGTACTAAAACCAAATAAATCTAAGTCCGTTTGAATCTCTAATTTTTCTCTATCTTCTTTTGGTTGACCCTCAAATTTTGGTGGTGCATAGATTATAACTTTGTCTGTACCAAAACCAGCTTGATCAAACTCAAAACCTAAACCTCCAAATTTTTTCTTAAATCTATTTATAGCTTGTCTTTCCGGAACATCTACATCTTTCATTGTCACCTGTGGTAATTCCAAAGAACCATCGTCCGACCCTGATTCCATAACGTTTGACTCCGTCGTTTGGGTCTCTATCGAGGAGTCTGTTTGGTTTCCCAAAGCAAGAAATTCTTCCTTTGAAATAATGTTTTCTTCTTTTTTATTTTTCTCTTCAACATTTGGTGTTAAAGATAAAAACTCTTCCATTGATATATTTTCTGGCATATTATTTTTCTTTAAATGTTCCGTCTTTTTGATATATAAATGTTTTATCTCCCCTAGAATATTCATTACCAACAACAAATTCTGGAGATAATAATTTTTGTCCTTCTTCGCTCATTAGGTATTTAACTAAATTCTGCATATCCATTTCGTTATTAACATCGTAATCCCTACCCTGAACGTTTATTCTTTCGTTTAAGTTAAACGGGGTAGATATTTGAAGATTAGGAAAAGCTTTTGACAATAAGAAATCTACGTCATCGTCATCAATATTTCCTTTAAATAAATCACGCAGAGTATATTCACCAATAGGTGTATCAAAGTTAATTTCTTGACCTTGCGTTATAGGTTTGACAACTTGTTCTTTTATAGGTTTGTATGTTTTTGTTTTTGTTTCTGGTGGCGTTGTTGTTGTTGTTGTTGTTGATTTTCCAGATATATAACCAACTTTATCATCAAAACTTAAATTGAATGCCAAATCATCTTTTGTAAGATTTTCCCACTCAGCATTTTCGTTAAACATCATATACTGTCCATTTTCTTTCTTCCACTTCACTCCATTCCAAGCCGTTCTACGAGGTATATCGTTAGGATCATCGTTTAATAGTTTAACATCTGGATCGATAGATGTTTTAGGTATTGACTGTTTACCTATAAAGTAATTTCTACCAGTTCCTGTTGTAGTACCACCTGGTTCTTTTCTTCGTCTCATACCTTCGTTAAACATGTTTTCGCCGTCTCTTTTATATCTTTCTAACGCAGCTTCTCTAGTTACGTTAACGTTGTAATTTTTATCAGATCTATTTAAAATAGCGCTAACAACTTTTAAATAATTATCAGCACCAACACCTTCTCCAATAAAATCAGCCTCTGTAATACCCTTAGAAGTTCCAGGTACATCGACTATATCACTCGCAATACCACTACCGGAAGATGTTAAAGTACTTAAGTATTTAAATATTTCAGCCGAATCGACACTTTCGTTAGTTAAATCCGCAGCAAAACTAGTAGCGTTCATACCTAACGGTTTTCTAATCGCAGCGTGTAAAACATTTTCGTCTTCCAAAGCAGGTCTTAAATCATTTACAAATTTATCGCCTAAATAACTTGTACCGTTAATAGCACCTCTAGTATCTTGAGCAAGAAATAATTTGTCTATAGAACTTTTAACTTTAGGATTAATTTTTGGAGTTAATAAAGTGTTTGTTTCACTACCGTCTATAACAAAAGGATCAGCATTTGGATCTGTTTCTACTTGACCTAAATGATTAATACCAGTTACTATTTTACCTGAAGAATCTTGTAAAGCAAAAGCAAGTTCATCATTAGCGTTTCTAGTTAAAACAGCTTTAAAACCTTTAAACTCTCCATCTTGTATAACACCCGTTTTAGTTTTATAAGCTGTTAATGCGTGTTGCATTAATAGATTTAATTTACCAGTGGATTCAAAATCAACATTACCACTGGTTAAAAGATCACTATTAAAATTATCAGCATTTTCTAAAAACTGGATATCAGCTATCAACTGATCTCTTTCTCCTTTAAGCTCATGTCTTTTTTTTCTACTCCCAGCATCTGTTTTACCCCAAAGTTTTCTTAAATCTTTTCTAATATTTCTTAATTCATTACCAATAGTAACGGGTTGAATTTTTGACTGCTGTTTCATCCACTCGTCTTTTGATAAAACAGGTTTAGTCTCTACTTTGTTTGATTTTTCTATTTCTAATTTATAATTCTCGTATTGACTTTTAGCATCACCACCTTGCCTTTTAACTGGGTCTTGTAAAACCCAATCTTTAAACTCTAAAATCTCTTTTGGCTTTACATCTGTTTTTTGACCTTCTACATATTTATCATAACGATCATCAATTTGAGTTTCAGTTATAATTTGATTTTCTTCATCTCTATATACCATGTAGTTATCACCCTTGATATTTAGATTTTCATTTTTAATAGCTTTCTTTGCCGCTTGTAATCCTAATTCGCCCACCGATTGACCAACTTCTGACCAAGTGGCAGCTACTTGCTTCATTGTTCTATCATAGCTTTCAGCCATTTTTTCAAACGTTCTACTAAGATCTTTTGGCACATTTGCCATACCCATTCTGTAAGCTGCTGCTACTAAACTTTGATCTGCTCTTATATCCATATTCATTTTTTTTGCCATATTTATTTTATTATCCTCCCGTTAAACTGGTAGTGGTATTGACATTTTTGGCACAAACGCACTTGCTATTTGAGCACCCGCAGCAACTTGTGAATTTAACATACTTGCCTGTGCGCCAAAACCTGCCATTTGATTTGCGTAAGCTGATTGTACACCAGCATTAGCGCCAGCCATACCACCCATTTCAACACCCAATAAAGTCGCTTGCCTTTGCATTTCTGCTTGTTGTATCATAGCGTCACCACCTCTTTCTGTCATATCCATAGTTCCCTCTGCTTGTGCTATCATTAGTTCTCTTTGTGATTCCATTGCTTGAACCTGAGCCGCACCCCTCATAGCCATCATTTGATTTTGTCTTTCTTGCTGTCCTATACCAGCAGATATTTGTTGTGCTTGTAAAGTACCAGCGTTAGCCATAGATTGAGCTAAAGCGCTAATACCAGAACCACCAGCAGCACCACTTAAAGTGCTTAATATATCAGCTCTTTGTTGACGGGCCATTTGTTGTTGAAACTCTGCTGCTCTCATATCAACTGTAACATCTTCATAAACATTTTCAAACTCTGTTTGTAAAGTGGCTAAAGGATTTTGCATATCCTGATATGGATTTACAAATTCAAACTCTTTGTATTCTTTCTTTTGTCTTTCTAAAAGTTTACGTTGTGCTGCTTGCTCGTTGTTAAATTTCTCTAACTGCGCGTTAGTAGCATCCATCATATCCTGAGATAGCTGATTTTGTTTATTTTTAGCTCTTCTTCCCATAGTTTTTATCTATTTTTTTTAAATTATTTGTTAAGTATGTAAAAGCTTCGTGTTTTACTGGTGACATATCCCATCCTAAATCTCTATGTATATCAGACATGTGTGTAGTTCCGCAAACTGTAAAAAGCTGTAACACACCGTATTTTTCAGCTTGTTCTTCAACACCTTTTATCAACATTCCTATCAAATGTCTTCTATCTTTTTCTTTATATTTTGGATTTGAAACTAAATATGTTGTCCAAGCTACACAAGGTATATCATAAGCTAGAATTAAAAACGTACACGCCACTGGTATTCCATTTTTTTCTATAACATAACATCTTTCATCTTTTGGTAAAAACGCTCTTCTAATTGGTTCTGCTCCAAATTTTCCCCACCACCATTTCCACCACTCACAACACGTTTCGTAATCTCCCTCTTTGAAAGATCTAAAAACTATATTACTCATTGTATTAAATTTTATTTATACTTAATATAGTCACAGTTTTCACTGTTTTTTTAATTATGAGGCAGTTAATAGCTTTTCTAAATCAAATTTTAATGTAAAATTGGCAGCGTTCATGTTTGTGATAGCTATATCACCTGTTATAGTTGCAACTCTACTTGTGTTTTCAACGGTTAGCGTTATACCGCTTTCTAAAGTTTGAGCAGCACTAGCTGTCCAGTTACCAGAACCATCAGTTCCTCCACCGGCTGTTATAAAAGGGTCAACAACCGTAGGATCTATACCAATACCACTAATTTTAGAAATATTATTAATAACACCCTCTCTATCAGCGACAGAAATTGTTGTTGAATTACTAATAGCACCAGTTGTTGTTGTGGTTGGTTTTGTTAATTCAATTTTTAAATTACTTAATTCTATTTTAGGACCAACCATACTTTCTATAGCGTCAGGACCATAGGCATAAAAAGTTACAGTATCACCACCAAGCACAAGAGCTTGTTGATTATTAAATGTTATATCTCCTAATTGCGCGCTAACAACACCGTTCGTTATAGTGGGTTTTTTACTAACAGTATCCGTAGCGGGAGAAAAAGCATTAGTTATTATCTTCGTAACGTCTTCTAAACCTCCAAACTCATCTTCAACAACAGTTGTATATGTGCTTAAATCTTCATGCACGCTTATAAAAGAATCAGTTGTTATATTTGTTCCTATAGGTTTTACACCAGCTGTTAATCCTAAAATACCAGCGCCAGTTAAACTCCATCTATAATTTTTTCTAGGACTAAAAACTAACGGTTGGTTATCACGAAACTGAATAGCTTGTGACATTGTGAAATCAGTATCAGTACCGCTAGTTTCAACGACTGTGACTGTTGTTAAACTTCTATTAACCTTAGAGCTAAACGTTAATGTTGTACCATCATCTATAGCAGCTGATGCTGAAAGCGAAAAGACATTTGTAGAGTCAATAGAATCTACAAGAAACTCTCCAGCGTCAAGAGCGGTTGTACCAGTGACTCTATCTCCAACAGCCATTTTTGTAGCAACAGCGGTATCCATAGTTATAGCAGTGGCTCCACCACTAAAATCACCATTTACAGTATCGGTTGTTACGGGAGATGTTATTTTATCACCAACTTCAATAGCGGCGGATAAGTCAGTATTATCCATTCTAACTACAGAACCGCTGGTAATAGCCCCATTAACATCATCTCCAGTAAACGCAGCTCTTTCTTCTGGATATATATTTTCTCCTTTTATATCAACAGGATCTGCCCCAAACACTCTTGATACAGAGGCTGTAATATCATTTTCTGTTGGTTGTGTGTTTATATAAAAAGCTTTTGTAGCTGCGGCCGTTACTACAACTGAAAAAGATTTTGAATTTAATCTTGTATTTCTAGGCACCACAACAGTATCATCAGTTACAGACATACTAGTAAATCCGGATAACGCGTTCGGAGATACTGCTGATAACGTTACCGTTGTATCAGTGTATTGATAAATAACCTTTTTCATTAAACTAGAGTTAGAACCTGTTGACGAGTTTATATCCAAAGAACCGTCATCAAATCTAACCTCATTATAAGGCGCGTGGTGAGTATCATACCCGTTTTCAGCAAATAAATATATATCGTACTGATCGTTATCTGTTATTTTTGGAAAACTTATAGAGTTTCTATAAATACCACTTTTAAGTCTTTTTCTTTTTAAAGTATATTTAGCAGCGGCAAATGCTTTTGTTGCAAAATTATAATAATAATTATCTTCATTTTTAACTTCTAATGAAATTATAGCATTTTCATCTCCCTCAATATAAAATTCTCGGGTTTGAGCTGCTGCTGACATGTCTTCAAGATTTATTGTAAAATTTCTAATTATTTTCATATTATCTACTACTTTCTTCTAATTCAGATCCAATTGAAAATAACTCAGCTTTTTCGTGTGAATTATTTACAAATTTAATTTCCGCATAATACCCTAATAAACTTGAAGAATTAGCGGCGTTACTTTTACCAAACATTATATAGTCGCCTTGCTGTGGCGCGGTTATATCTGGAGAACCATCATTATCATTATCACTGTCATCCCATAAAACGGTAATTTTACCATTTTGTCTATTTATATCCACAACAGTTCCAAAAGCTGTTAAATCACTTATCACTTTAAAACCACCTTGCATGTTAGAGTTAGAAGCATAATAAGCAATATCTCCTGTTTGTAAAGACTCGCTTATACCTAAAAAATCTAGTGTTAGTAATTGCATATTATTAGTTTTATTTATAAATTATTTAATTATTCCGATGGTGCCTGGCCATTAGTGTTAAACGTACCGTCACCGTTAGGTTGGTTATTTGGAACACTTGGTCCAAACGTGTACGACATTATACTAGACGGGAAGGTTGGTGGACCAGCCGCGTAGTAAGTACCGTTTTGTTCTGGGTAATGAGCATTAGAACTAACATCAGCACCTGCAGGAACTGTTAATCTATTTCCAGGTGTGTTTGCAGCAGCATACTCAGGGTGTCCTGTTGGAAGTTTTGTTCTGTCAATTATAGGGAATAAAGCTAATTCAACTTTAGTACCGGCTTTGATAGACCCTTGTTGATTATTTGTTCTTGCTTCAAATGGTATTGTTTTCATATAACCACTACCACCACCTTGGCCCCAATGTGTAAACATAAACATGATAGAAGCGTAACTAACGTTTTCAGGAAGACCACTATTAAAGGACCAATGGCTCGGAGCATTTAGTCTTAAGTTTGGCCACCATGTTTGATAATCTGCATTGTGGTTTATAGTTTTTTGTCCAGGTATTTGAGCGTTATAAGGTTTCCAAGCTGGTGAGTTGCTTGTTGTAGCTTGACCATTATGCTCTAGTCTCCACCAACCATCACTTGTAGTTACAGAAAGATGTGTGTAAGGAGTACCAGCATCATCTGTAACCCTAACCCAAGCTACAAATTGTACGTGTGTATTGCCAGGATTCATTAAACTCAAATCTATATTATTTTGTACATTAAGATTGAGAGTACAACCACTGCACGTTCCTGGCCAGGAAGGCATTCCAAAATAAATAAACTTACCATTAGAGCCAGTTGTTTTTTCCCAGTGAGCATAATAGTTAGTACTTGCGGATGGTACAAACTCGTTAAAAGCTTGTACTAAATTACACGTACCGTCGTCAACAACCGCTACTGGATCGTAGTTCCAAGCTTCAGGGTTAGTACATCCCATAGGAGCTTGCACGCAGCTAGATGTATTACCGTTCACATCGTCACTAATAGTACAGTTTGGGCAATAATTATATGCGTTTGGATCCATACATCCTATTTCAAAAGGAATTTGATAACTTGGCGCGCATTGTCCTTGAATATTATCCTCATAATTTCCACTAGCTTGATACATTATATAGTTAGAATCCCAATTTGCATTCGGATTAGATCTGTTTAATAAAACTATAGTACCAGAAGATTGTCCATTTATCGTATTATCAGCAGCAACAAGACTCGTTAAGTCAAATGTTCTTGGATACCAATTAGCGTGGTTACCTTGTGTAATTGGGGTACTATTACTACCTTGCCAGCTCTTCACTACATCTGATGCGCTTGTAGCTCCCAAAGTTTGAAGTTGTGCTGATGGAAACATTTCAACTTTATCATTTGGTACTTTGCTAAAATTCATAGAGAATGAAAGCTGACCACCAGGAGAATCAAATCCATTATTATTTACCTGTGTTGTAACGGTTGCGTTCCACGAAGGACAAATGTGGTTACAAACCGGTGTGGAGATAGTCATCGCATTTGGCGTAGTGTTAGCCGGTATAATACCATCTCCATTATAGTAATAACCAGTACCCAATCCACTCGCATGATTCTGCCCAAGATCTGGATAACCATCATCAGCTGGACTTGTACTATTACCTGAACCAAAAGGTCCCGTACGACGTACAGCTATAGGCATAGTTCCATCCCAAGAAGGATTATCATTCATACAACCAAATACAGTCGCTATACAACTACCGTCATCAATATTAGCATTAGGATCATAATTAAATGCTGTTGGATCTGTACAACCATTAACTATAAGAGTTTGACAAGCGTTAGTATTATCATGGCAAGTTACATTTGCATCATATTCTAAATAAAGAGGATCGTTACACCCAGCAGGCATTATACAAGATCCATCATCTGTATTGGCAAGAGGATCGTAATTACAAGCTGATACGCTAGTACAACCATATACTGGTGTTGGTGGTGTTGAGTGTATAACCGCGTAAGGCGAGCCGTTGTAATCTGCAGGCGCTGGTGGATTGGTTCCTCCAACGCAAGTTGGATATATCTTAAATCTATACTCAGTATCTACCGTTAACCCGTTTACTATAAACCTAAGAGAACCAGGTGAGTTCAACGAACCAGAACTTAAATTACCATTAGTAACAATATAAGTTGTTAATAATGTATCGTTGTTGTCATAAACTTCTACATTAAATTCTAATATTTGCGCAATATTTATTTCGCCAGGCGTTGCGGGTCCAGTGTCATTGTTATGACCAAACCAACCATTTGGATTGTTAGTGGTACCTTCCACCCACTCTAATTCTATAGTTGTTTGGCTATCTGCATAAACACCAGGATTATCAGCCATAATATTTTGACACCAGTTACAAGTTAAACCAAAGATGAAAGAAGTATTACCCGACGTACAGCCACCAGCTAGAGGTGATGTACCAGCAGGAGCGTCAAAATTATCAGCTGAAGGAATATGACATTGATAACAACTACCATCTTCAGTGTTTGCTGCTGGATCATAATTACATAAATTAGGATTCGTACAACCGTAGACAGGATAAATACAACTACCATCATCTGTATTACAGTTGTTAGAACATGGGTTCATTGCGTTAGAATCTGTACATCCAAATATTATAGGAATACAACTACCATCATCAACATTGGCGCTAGGATTATAGTTGAATTGTGTATTATCCATACATCCATATACAATTGCTATACATGAACCATCATTAACATTGGCGTTAGAGTCATAATTAAGTGCAGTTGGATCTGTACAGCCAAGATACTCACAACTACCATCGTCAGTATTTGCATTAGGATCATAATTATCAGCGTTACCATCAGTACATCCATACGTTACAACTACACAACTACCATCATCAATAACCGCGCCCGCATCATAGTTGAACGCTGTAGGGTCTGTACAACCTTCAGGGCTTCTGGCTACTGGTGTAGATTGTAAAACACCTAAACCTTGAAAAGTAGAGTTATTATTATTAAAACTAGAAATGTCAACTATACCATTCTCATTAAAAGTAGTACCTTCTTTACCTCTAATATAATTAAACCATTTACCTTCTTTTTCTATAAACTCTTTAATACTACCCTCTTGTTTGTCGGTTAAAATGTATTCAACGTACCAACCATCTTTATCTTCTAAATTGTGATAATTAGGATTGTCATAAGTTCCAGTAACAGTTGTAGTTCCAGGTAAATAAGTATCATATGTTAATAAAGAATCAATACGAGATTGTGTTCCTTCATAATTAACAGTGTGAAATGTTTTGACAATTTCTGGATTATTATTTATTATAGTTGTTATACTCGATGGCGTGTGTGTTCCGTAAAAAGAATTATAAAAACTTTCATCAACGCCGTAACCTGCACCTTCTACATGGTGTATCCAAGGCTCACCTCTTCTAAATGTATAATAATTATTATTACAACTAATAGCGTTTTCGGGAGCAAAAGATTTGAAACTAACCCATCCTTTAACGTTTTCTTTAAAAGAAACAGTTGTGTTTACTTCTACTCTATTATTCCAAAATCCTTTTAATGTAACGTTATACTCGTCTTTCTGATCATCGTAACTACCAATAACATGTTGAGATAATTTTAAATTATCTCTAAACCAGTTTTTCATTCCGTGATCAGAGATTGCTGTTAATCCATCTTTTGACAATCTCATTATAGCTCCTCTAGCTTTATCAGAAAAATAAGCTCTATAAGATTGTGAAACAAAAGATTCCGGATTTTTAGATATACCAAACTCTCCTATAAAAGGCACAGCTTGACCCAAAACATTTTGATTAGCGGTTAATTGTGGGTTTCCGTCAGCATTAAATACAGCATCTTTATTAGCTAATATTTTAATTATTTTATCCTCACATAATGTTATTAAATCAGTATCTCTAGTATGAAGTTTTTGTATACTACCGTATACTGGATTTATATTTTTAGTAATTTTTTCAGCTTGTATAAACTGATTTAAATTATTTGTATTTGAAAGTTCGTTATACAATCCAGAATATATTAAACCATTTTTTACTCTTTCTTCCTTATAATCTTCAAAAATAGTAGATACTGTTACACCTGGTTTTAAAAATTGATTGTTAAAACTGTCTCTTATTCTGTTAGATTCCACACCGTTTCCAAACGAATAACAATTATACCAGTTAACTAAAAAAGTATTATTATGATAATTAGTTAAATCTAATTTAATTTCGTTAGTTACGCCTTGCGAAAGAGTACCAACCTCAAGTATCTTTACAAAAACAATACTACCATCAGGTCTTGTTAACTTGATGTAATCATTTACGTTTAAATTATGATCTGGATTGTACGTCATTTTATATTTATTTAATTAGGTATTTGTAATCCACCCCAGTTGGTAGGATTTGTTGGATCTACGTTGTCTGGATCTATAGTTATATCTCTACTTAACTCAACCCAATGTGTGGATGGGTTGATATTTGTGATCGTTGTACCAGGTGGAATCGCATTACTATTTTCATGTTGCACCACTGAACCTATAGGAGCAAAATCTGTTGGATCAGCTATCTTTATAGGATAAAAATCACTAATAGCATGATAAATATCTAAATCAGTTTCTAATTTTTTAGGTTCTGTTTCCCAAACCGCAGGATTTTCAGGTAGCACATTTTCGTCCGGGCGGATAGTTATTTCTTCAACAAATTCTATAGTATAACCCAAAGCATCTGTACCAACCTCATCGTGACCAGCGTTAGCGTTATGCCCCATTGTATTTCTAAAATAATTTAAATTTTTAGCTGAATTTGGACTTAAACCATTTACTGGAAATTGATAAAATTTCATTTTATCTCCAGC
>CEUO01024538.1_pt1 | contig 16580 bp, 9 predicted proteins | sample 531391 | NCBI WGS metagenome assembly CEUO01 (sample SAMEA2622799, study PRJEB7988) | marine metagenome | isolation source: saline water (ENVO:00002010), including
ATTCCGTATCTTTCCTGCAAAGCTGAACTCAGCTTTCCTTCCTTCATTCATTTGTGTTTAAGGTCGTCAAGTTCCTTTTCGAGTTCTTTCTTTCTTTTTTTCTCAGCTTTTGTGAGTTCTTCTGCAATAATCTCTTTCAAACGTTGTTTTGTAATTTTCATTTGTATCTCCTTAGACTGAATTTATGGCTTGGTACAATAAGTAGTTTTCATCATTCAAAAAGGAAGCCTTAGATTTTCTCTGCAAAAACTCCTCTTTTGACATCTCACCAACATCGGTGTATGGGAGTATGTCAATCTTGTAGACTTTTACATCATAGGACAGCAATTTCTGTATGATTCTCCTCGTCTTTTTCTCTGCGTCAGGGTCAAGTGCCAAGTATACATCTGACCCGTGATTTACTATCTCTTGAAATAGTTTTCCGTCTTCCTTAATATAAGAGCCAAGAATTGGAATGGCATTGGCTCCTGCGACAACTGCGTCAAATACACCTTCGACAAGAGTGATATCTTTTGTCCAATCAACCATTAGCTGGTTGAACACAATATTCTTTGATACTGGTGGGTTCTTATACTTGGGAAATGCATCGCCGTAAGCTCTGCCAACAAAGTAATTTAGATAGCCTTTATCGTCAAACGATGGGATCATAACTCGACCAGCATACTCGCCCTCTGAGCAGTAGCCCATCTTCCAATTGATAATGTCCTCTTCGGAAACATCACGACTCTTTAAATACCTTTTGACTCGCTTGGTGTCATAACAGTCGCTAGCGTTGACAAGAGACTTGAATTCCCTTGGCAAACGTACTTTTATTGGTGGGTCAACTTCTTCCTGAGCAAACAGGGTATCAAAGTCTAGGATGTTGGTGCGGTTGGTTAGCTTGTCCCATTCTGACAATTCTTCACGAGATCCAAACTTTCTGACTAGTCTGCGGATGTCATTGCCGCTTGTTTCGCAGATCCAACATTTATATTTGTTTTTTGGTATGTTTACGGAAAGTTTCTTTTTGTGGTGATTGCAAAAGCCGCACTTGAAAATGTATTCTTCACCAGATACATAATGTCTACCCAATACGTCTGAAAGAATATTTACTTTTTTCTGCTCTGACAAATTTCGTATCCTGCCTTTGCTATAACAATACTGTCAGCAATGTCATAATATTTAGGTTTGAGATTGCCTGATTTTGTATACTCTACAGTAAATTTAGGTTCGTTGTCAAGCAAAAACTTAACAACCTGCTCTTTTGCCTTTGTACCTTTTGCAATTTTTATGCCACAGGATTTCCGAGCGGATGATGCAGAAATGTGTTCTGGCTTTACTCCAAGCTCCCTAAAACAAAGATAGGTGACAACGCCATTGAAAGATGAGAGCGTTGATAACGTCTTTGCTGATGAAAAACCTGAACGGAACATTTGTAAGCTTTGTTCGATAAAAATATGAGAAAATTTACCACTACCCTCATACCATGTTTCATGACGAAGATGTCTTATTGTTTCAAATACTTTTTGATATTTCGCGTAAATGTCTGGGTAATGGTTTTTGTTTCGCAAATCTAGTGCGTCGGTTTTTACAATCTTGCCGTCATTGTCAATAATTGTTATGCCGATAATGCTTGTGGAAATGTCTAAGCCTAAAATCATATATATTATATATCAAGTTTTAGCTTGAATGTAAACTCTCTGTCTTCAGTTTTTTTCACAGGGTTTGCAACTTTGGCGACACCAATAAGATTTTTGTCTTTATCGTAAATTCCAACTCTGGAGATAAAAGTTTGTTTTTGAAACGATCCAGTTGGATCCTCGTATGAACTAGACACCGTGTTTTTTATCTCAATGTTGCTTGGCTCTGTAAATTGAGTAGATGTTGATTTTGCATCAAACGATGTTATCCTATTAGAGTAATCAATGTAAGTGGGGTTGCTAGAATAATTCAATTGACCTTTAGGGGCATGTGCTAACATTGTTAAAACAGGGACGTAATTTATTCCTTGAAACGACATATCAAAACTAGAAGAGGGTACATTGTGTGAGGGGTATGAGCCTGTGGTGCCAAAGTATATCCATTTTGCAGTGGTGCTTCCGCCTCCAACAACATAATCCTCTTGGTGAGAAGATATGTTCCAACTACCTGTCAATAATATAAAACCCTCATTGTACAATGCAACACCTGCCACAGACCCAGAGCCCGTGGAGCCCTCTGGACCTGTTTGCACTAATTCGCCATTTTTTCTAATGTCTCTACATTCAGCGGCTAATGTACCAGTGATGTAAAATTTCAAACTAATCGTTCCCTTGCTTATTGAAGAGCCATAGAAAATTGATGGGATGCTGATCATGGATATGTTTTGTTGTGCCTTATCCCATCCAAAAAATGAGGAACTGTACTCGTAGTGCTCGCTAAGGTACTTATAATAATTCAAAGTGTTTTTTAGGGCAAAAAGTCTTGGTTTATTGACCGTGGTTCCAACAACGTCGGCAGTGCCTCCGTCCAAATAATCTCTGGAAATACTGGCGCTCATGGGGTAAGATCCAGAAATCGTATCCCCATATTGGAATTGATTGAAGGCATTTGTGCTAACAGTTCTAAATGCCGTTCTACTACCCCCTTTTGTTAGAAAAGGATGAATCAGACTATCACTTGGTCTATCAATGTTCAATTCATAGAGGCTAATGTGACCACTGGGGACCATTCTCTCTTGAGAGGCTATCATTCCAGAGCGGTCTGATTTGTTGTTATAATATATCTTTGAGTCATTTATATAAAATTGTACATATGGATGAGTTTCAATCCGATTGTAAAAGGTATCATTTTGTTTGAAAGTATAATAGAACATACAATTATTATCCGCTTACAAATAAGTAGTATATTTGAGCTTTAATAATCTAACCTAACTCTCAGAGTAAGCTCAGTATCTGGTTGTTTTTTGATTGGTTCAGATAATTTTGCAACTGCCAAGAGTTCATTATCAGCAGAATATAATCCAACAGTTGTTATGTACGACACTGGCATATCAAAAGTATTTGTCTTTACTCTGATCTTACTTCCGGACAAATACGTTGGATTTGTGCTGTAGTTGAAATCATTGTGATTTGCTCTACAGAAGTAAATCGTCGAATTTAGTTCGGTAGTGTTGTTGAAAGACAAGTTGTGCCAAGAGTTTCTAATACTGTCACATGAGGCAGATATTGTCGCACCAGATAACACAGTATTTACACTACCCGTGTCGTACCCTGCGCCAGAAAAACCAAACTCGCCATCCCAAATAGATGATGTGAGAACAGCGATCCCAGCCTGATAATAAATGTGCCCAACACCAGAATCTGCGTTTGGTGTTGCGGACGACGTATATAAAATTCCATACTCACCAGCAGGTGAGTTGATTCTAAATTCATTTTGAGCATTGTGATCAGCAATTGCCTTTGCATCAGTTCTTGCGGAGGGGATTCCGCCAGTATAAAATGAAAAAGATACAGTTCCCTTTTTTATCTCATCTTTGCCCAAAAGTCTTGCGAAGTTTATAAAGAATACTTCTTTCATCTTCACACCACCACCGGCAATATCACCATCCTGATCAAATTGTCTAATGTTTCCAGTCAGATCGTGCCCCACTAATAATTGAGCCATCTGATTGTAAATGTTGATTTTTTTGCTTTGATCCGCAGCAACAGCGGAGGACTTAGAAAGAGCAGAGTCACTAGCATAACCACAGGTTATATCGTATATGTGGTTCGCTGACGAGCTAAGATAAGGATAATCATATACGGACTGAAACATTTCATGCCCATAATTCTTAATGTTGGAGCTTGTTGTTGACCCCTCATTATAAGTTCCAGAGACAATAGATCCAGTGATTGGAATTGCCTCATGCAATAAGGTTCTAGTTGAAGTAATGTCGTTATTTAAGAATGTTTTGTAAGTTGTTGCCATTTTGTTTCCTTATCCTATATTGATTTCAAAAATCTGATTGGTATGTCCAATCTGTATCCAGTTGTGGCTCCGCTGATTCTAACTGTGGAATCAATGTAGTAAAAATTTCCGGAGCCGAGTCCGCCCATATCTGTGGCTGAAACTATTCCGCCTAATTGCGTAAACAAGAAAGTGCTTGAATTCAAATCGATTGATGCCTTAATCTTGAAAAGCAGCCTTGTCCCCCTCGGACCAGCAACAGCAGTAGCACCTTGGGTTGCCTTAGTTGGGTTGGTGAAAGTTTTCACAAATTGCGTATCAGTATTTAATGTTAGATAGTAACTGGCGATTTGATCATCATCAATAAAACTAACTTTAGCGGCTGTGCTAGTGTCTTTTGGTCCTGAAACCAACTGCCCCAATCTATTATCAATTTCAACAATATATTGTGTTTCTACTAAATCTGCATCTAGCGGGAAAGTTCGTGGTATTTCAGTTGTATCCAGACCTTGGTGTGTGGCAATATAACTGCCGTCAGTTTGGGGTCTGGATCCAAAGATCACCCCGTTAGGTGCAGTTGTTTCAGCAGCGATTATATTGTCTTCTGTGTCATTATCTACTAAAATAACATATGATGTTCCATCGCCTAAATCAGCATATGGTGATCCTATACCATCAAACGTCACTTGTTTAATTACAGGCAAATAAAGAAGGTTGGTTCTAGGAATGGAAATTAGCTTTGACTTCATAACAGATGTGTTGTTTGTGAAAGCTTCCAACACTGGTGTTTGGAGAATGCTCAGGTCATAATATGCCGAACCACTAGTGTTTGTTTTATCATACAAAGTGTAGTTGATTTCATCATCACCTAAAGCAAACTTTGCAATTCTAAAGCTACCGTCTCCTCGTGCTAATCTGTGGCGACCCGTATCTGTCAATACGGCATCTAAAATAATATCTCCGCTGTTATCTAAAAAAGCCATGTTATTCCCTCTTTCTGTAAATAGTGCTACTGTTTAAATAGTCAATTTTTTTCAATTATCCCAATACTATGGTCTAAACTTGGAAGAAATAGTCCCCTCTGCGCTATTAACTATTGCGCTATCTTCCGTCTTGCTAAATGTCACGTTCAAATCTACTTGTTTTCCAGACGATTTTGAAGTGATTCTTATCTTAAATTTCTTACCCCATATTGCTGTGCTAGCATTTCCTAATTTTATATCACCCTCGGTTCCAAATTCTCCATAATCAAAAGCTGAAGGGACTGGGCTTGTGGATTTTGGCACGTTCATTAGTCTCTGAATCGAAACTGGCTTTATCTGTAAATACTTTTTGAAGTTTTTGTTTACCTCTTTAATATCTGGTTCTTCTAATTCGACAATTTTTTGTAACATGTACACTGTTCCGCCATCGTCAACCACTTCTACTTCAAATATGGGCGACGGATTAGAGACGTGCCCATGAGCATCTACCACTCTAAACATGTAATAATATTTTCTATTTGGTTTAATGTCATCAGCTAATGATGCAGAATCTGTCTTGACATGCCCTACAGCCGCTTCATGAAGCCCATCAATAGTTGTAAGTAGGTTGTCTGCAAAATCTGAATACGTGCTGGGTTTTTTGTCTACCCTGTAGACCTCAAAATATCCGCCGTTGCCTAAAGCATCATCGCTTTTGTATTCAATAGCTGGCTCACTGTCAAATCCTGTGATTTTTATTTTCTGAGAGTCAGTTTGATTTAGATATTGCTCCTTTTCTTCTTCGTTGATTATAATTGGTTTCATGAAATATTCGCCAACATTTTGGTTGAGGTTGATTAATATTTTATTATTTGTTCCTTTATATGGAGTAATCAAGGCGTCTGGAAAAATGGGTGGTTTGTCCAGCACCCTTGCTGTTGAAGAACCAAAAGGCACTCTCAACAATCTATAGTCGGGGCGATATCTAACTTTGACTCTTGCTGTCATAAAGTTTCCACCAATTGAAGCTATAGATGGATTTATATTTGATTTCTCAAAAATGTTGTCATATGCTTTTTGACTATCAAAAATATCAAATGTTAGTGCGGGGTCACCTCCCCTATTAATTCGCTGCTCACTTTCGACAAATTCTTTGAATTCATTTTTTGCTTGCCCAGTTACTGTGTCAAACTTATCCTCACCAAACTTCTTATCTAGATCAACAGCCGGTTGTGGCTCGGGGTCGTCTGTATTGACTTTAAATGTATAATCTAATACGTCTTGATAGGAGGTGTGATCAGGAATGCTCAAGTTTATTTCAGAAAGAATTTCTGAATTTTTATATTCATAATTCATGCCAAATGACAACACTATAGCGTCTACATCATATTGATATTGCACTCCATAGCTGACTTGTGTATCAATAAATTTTAATACATCAATTTCGCTAGAATTTAGAAAAAAGTATTGTTGTAGTGCAGCATTAGCACCATTACCTGAAGGGTCTAGACGCCTTTTGTTCACAACGTACATCACAGTTTCTGAATAGTTGCTCTTGCCATTCATCATAGCCGCGAAGGATCGATGTTTTCCACTTTCTATTTTTCTCATCTTACCATATAAAATGAGAGATAACATCACTCTTTGCATTTCGTTAGATGGGTTAGAAAGTAAAAATTCTTCATTTTCGTCTTTTGCAACAAAAATTGAACTTTCACTAAATAAGTTTTTTATATCCGGGTTGTTGAAAACATTTCTCACATATGTAATCTGCTCTTTGGTTAGACCAAAATTACTAACATCATTAGTGTTCTCCTCCATCAGATTACTAAAATCCACCGAGGCTAGAAAAGCGGTCATGCTAGTAGTGTCTATATTTTTGTCAACCTCTATATTTGTCTCAGAGATAAACTTTTTTGTTCCTGAGATGTTCGCAATATTTGTTGTCTCGCCCACTTCAACAAAAGCCATAGACGATGCCATAACATTTTTGCCTGTTCCCTTAGCAGATGGCAATATCAAGCCTGAGAAGTCTTGGTTGTTATTGACTGCGTAATACCTCATAAAATGATTTGATAAGGCGGTTTGTCTTAGTGTGTCACCAACGATATTTGTAACACCAGTTGAAAACTCTAGCTCATTATACATTGGAAACATAAATTTTTGATCATTATAATTTTGCAATATATCAACATCTTGCATAGGATAAAATATCATCTTTTGATTTTTACCGACACTCTGATTGAGGACCTTTATCTTGTTAGGAAACTTTTTGACTTCATTGTTTAGATTGCTAGTCCAATAGTCAAAATATTGTTTTGACGCTGCTGGTGCTTTTTTCAAATTGTTGTTTTCCAATATGTCATCTTCATTTATTTTTAGTGCATCATAGCTAAATTCTTTTACAATGCCATCCAAGGTTATTATTCTTTCATATCTTAGAAAATCTGGGTGTTCGTCTGTTACATTTTTTGAGGCAAAAGAAGCAACAAAGACATACATGTTGGGCAATAAAGCCTCTGGAATGGCTCTGCTTTCTATAAGACTTTCATAAGCAGGTATGTGAAAGTTATACTCTGAACTTACGGAAAAGAAAGGTGTTTTTATCCCCAGATTCATTTGTAATAGTTCATTTTGATTTTCTTGGACAGGCTGAAAGGAATCGACAACATGATCGATATATTGTTGATGTCTGTTGACCCATGGGGCGCATATTTCATTAGCGCCAAACTGGTTAGATATGCTTGGATCATTCGATGACAATTCTGCAAAAGTCAGTAACGATGCACATGAGTTTTTTAGCGCATCACCTTGAATCCCAATTCCCATTTTAGATTTCCACCAGTCCTGCAATAGCATTACAATCTGCTCTGACTTGGTTTCAATGACCTTTTCTATATAAAAATTTACTGCTTCTTGTAGTGTAAAGTTGCTACCTTGAACGCCATGATCTTTTATTGTCGCATTTGTCATCGCTAAAATTTCATCATTAGTCATTGCACCGAACTGTGTTTTTATCTCATCTCGACCTACGTTAAATACACCCTGTGCAAAAGTGTCATATAACCAATTAGGGTCAGGAGTAATGTAAATTTCCTGCTCATACTCTGACCATAGTTTTTCGTCTAATAGTTCTGGCTTTTTATAATGAACAGTGAATGGTATTTTTGCCCTTTCAGGTTCTGATCCGGGTATAGACCTTCCTTTTATTGGACCCGCTTGGTCACTTAGGAAAACGACTTTTGATTTATCGTCTGTAAAGGTCCAGTATTTTCCACCGGCATCTCTAAAAGTGTCGGCAACACCTCCTCCTACACCACCCCAAAATGTGCCATAATCAAAATTCGCTCTGTTCTCAGCAGTTCCATCTTTTGAAAAGCTTGTACCAATGATGTATTTTTTTTGGTTCATGATGCCAAAAGGAGTAATTCCCATAGGCTCTTTGACTATACCATCTTTTATATCTTTGGTGAAATTCATTAGTGGTGGTGGTGGCAATATTGGTGTCATAGTTAAAAATGGTTTCCTTTATTATCTAATTAGAGATCACCAGCGGAAATTTGTTCCATCCATTCTCCGCCGCCGCCTAGTGGACCTCCTTTAGGTCCCTGTTGCCCAGCCCCAGCGCCTCCAAGAGCGCCGCCTGATCCAAAACCTCCGACTCCGACATTCCCAAGTGGACCGCCTATTATATCTCCAAAGTTTCCTTCGCCAAAGCCGGCACCGGTCCCCACATCAACACCTCCGGCTGCGCCGCCGAGGAAGCCGGGAATGAGTCCTGCGGCTATCAGATTTACAGGATTTCCGGGGTCCATGCCTGAATCAGAAGTAACTACACTTCCTTGTTCAATTTGTACTTGTTCATCGAGTGGTGGATCAGAAACAAAAAATGAACTATTCGTATAATCGTCGGGAGTGTTTTCTTCTTCAGCAGCGACGGTTGGAAGTATATTTATGTCCGGTGCTTGTACAAAGCTTCCATCATATGAGGACGGATTTAGAATAAAAAATTCATCAAAAACAGGCATCTCTAAGCATTCCATTGGAACAATTCCAAACTCTGGTTTTGAATACGTTCTGAGGCGGCAGAACAAGTTTTTATTTATCGCTGCTGTATAAGCGTCGGCATTCAATGTTTTCCAAATTGGTCTTCTAATCATGGGTCTTTTAGCAGGGCTGCCCGGAGTCGTTACAAAACCCCCTTCAGAGTCAAATGCTACAATAGGCGTTTTTGGTGGTTGTCCGTAATCAAACCCTGCTAAATATTCTATCCTCTTTATGTTCTGGTAGTTAAATCCAAAACATGCTTTATAGTAAACATTTTTTGATGGATTTCCCGGTAATTTATTCCACTTGTTTCTTACGCGAGCGTTTCCATTGTCTGTAAGTATCAAAGATTTGATTTGATTTGGCAACTCTTTTAGCCTTTTTTGCAACTCTGCCGGCTTGCTAAGATTAGGAATTCCCTCATCATCCATGTTTTTCACAATTGTATTAAGTATAGTATTGTTTACTGATGCATTGGGGGTAAAAAATCTAAAGTCAAATGGTCTTTCTTTGCTGTTTGTCAGTGTAGATGGCTTTCTTGTTGAAGTTAGCCCACCGCACTGGTTTGAGTATCCGTACACAAAAGAAAGAAAGGTTGATACCTCTGCTCCACCCTTGTATGAAATGCTTATTGGATTGTTGTCAGTAATATCATGGCTAGTTTGGTTGTTTTGCAAGGGGTCTACTATATCAATCTCTGCTCCCAAAAAGGTTGAAACTAGCAACCCAAAAGGGTTGAATGGGGTCGAAGGCTCAGGTTCAGGTTTCCCATATTTCATCACCGCAACGCAATTTCTATTAGTTAATATTTGTTGCGTGTGATATTTCATCTTATCCGCAGCTTGAGACAATAAAGTTTTGCTATTTTGATTTATGGTCGAATCATATGGTGGCAAAACGGCAGTATTATTATAGCTCATTATTTTAGTTGCAACATATGTATATCCCTTCCTGTCATAAAATGCCCCTTTTGCTTGATCTGGGTCTTCTGCCAAAAGGTCTCCTTGAAATGGAGTAGAGTCGGTCAGGAGAGAATATCGAGGGGGATTTTTTCCGGTAATGTCTTTAGGGTCTCCTCCAGAGGATACGCCAAGATTGATCGTCGAAGGGGATAAGTATGAAAATAGACTGCTGTAAATTGTGTCATCGACAGTTAGTCTCTGACCAGTTGGACCAATTACATCGAACGAGGAAGGGTTATCAACGTTGAAGTATTTTAACATCTCTTGACTCAATCTACTATTAAAAAATGCTCCGGGTAGTTTTGTCAATCCTCTGTTTGATGCGACAAGAGATTTTCCAGTCGCTGCTAAAAAATCATATCCAAATTTTCTTGGAACTTCAGTATCAAAAATGTCATCAACCCAATATTCGACTTTTATAATTCTTTTGTCTGGGGTGCTAGAAAGTATGGTATCTGCTGAAATTGCTATTTTGTCAGATCCTGCTGCAATTTGGCTAATAGCAGATGCGTTTAGAGAACTGCCCACTATTTGGGATAGTTTTGAAGCTGCATTCAGTAACAATTTTGATAAAGTCTCAACACCTCTAGGTGTGCCGGTTGACGGTCTTGTCATTCGCTTCAATTGAGATTTGATTTTTTCTAAATCAATGACTGCGGTTGGGTCTTTGAACTTGGAAATAGCGTCTACAAGGTGATTTGTAGCAAAGTTCCATGGCTTGAAATCTTGAGTTGCATACTTCTGTATAAGGGCGTTTTTGAATCTCCCTGTGCGTACATTATAGTAAACATTTGGTGTTGACGCTTCTGTGTAATAAATTGACAAGTTTTTATAAGCTTTGATTAGGCTTATGACGCTGTTCATTATATAGAGGTGTGATCGATCTAGTATTTCCACTTCTATTCCATATTGATATTTACCCTCTGTAAAATTCTTTATTTGAAAGTCATCTCCAGTAAAAAATCTAAAACCAATAGTGCCGACTTCGCCTCCCAAGTCTGGAGTTGTAATTGATATTTCTTGTATATTGCTGTTGGCATTCGCTGAGTTTGAGCTAAAGTTTCCGGCAATACCATTGGGTCCAATTGTTTCAGACCCAGCGCACAATGTTGATACGATCTCCTCAGTGTCTATGTGTGGCTCTCCCAAATATCCAGTCTTAAACGGTACCTCTTTTGCATTGTAGGTTCCAAGCCTATTCGAGCGAGGTACTAGATCAACACGTTTTCTTTTTACGGACATATTTAATATTTGTGCAAATTGTCTGTGTGCGAACAAGCTGAAAACGTTTGTGGGTGTATCTGGCAATACATTGCCGAAGTTTGTGAGGTCTCTCACTAAGGAGTAATAATCAACTCCAAACATAAATCTTGCGTTTCCATCGAAATCTCTAGAAACATAATTTTTTGTAAAATAAGGTGGTGATTTGTAAACATCAGTTTTATCTCTTGTTATTTTATGTGCTTCCGCCAAAGAAAACTCATTGGTCTGCAAAAAAGATAAGTCAAATTTTATTTTTTGTATTTGCTCGGAAATTCTAAAGTCTTGTATTTTGTTATTAGGCACAGATTTTTTTACTAATTGTTGACCGTTTGCAGGAATAGGATCTGTATAAAAAAGAGAATTGACTTTATATACTTGTCCTGTCCAAATTTGTGAATTAGATTTCAACATAAACATAGAGTTTGTGCTTGTAATTTGACCATTATGAAATATATCCTGTATGGCTCTTTTACCAACCGTAGTTCCACTATTCTTAATAAAAGAAAGGTCTAATCCAAAATCTTCTTCCATATTATCTAAATTTAGTGAACATGCAGCTACGATAGTAAGATCATTCGGTGTATCAGTTGAATATTGATATGCTTTACTAAACCTATAATTTTTTATCTTTTTTCCGGCGCTATCCACTTCTAAGTCCGAAGAGAAGACAGATTGCTCCAAAATATCTCTTAGGTTCATTTTGTTGCTTGTTACAATAGATTTTTGGACAAAAGAAAGTATTTTATTGGAGACAAATTCAATATTTGACCCACCTTTAAATTGAATTCCATTGTATGGTGCCTGAAACGATGAGGCAGCTATGCCCATGGTGCCCAATTTTTGAATATCATTATTGCTTAGAAGTCCTTGCTTTATCAAAGGCACAATTGCAAAAAATAAATTCTTTTTCAATTTAGTTTGATTATTTGTTTTAGATATATTTGAACCAACTGACAACAGTTTTGCTGCTAGAGAGTGATCAACTAGTGCAAAATAAGCATCAGTATATTTTTGCAAATCACCCTGAGATGACCAAGTAGAAAGTAACGTGCCTATTGAACCATCAATAGCGTCTTTCACAACGTAATCAATAGTCACTTTCAAACTTTTATTAGATTGTAATGGGTGACTACCCTCTTCGTAATACTCTTCATTGTTATCAGAGTTGACAACACCAGTGGCTGCCATATTATCAACGTGTGCAACAATACGGTCAAATGCTTGGGGATTGTAAATTGATCTTCCGTTCTCTAAAGTTATTTTATTGATATATATTGCTGGTACAATATTACCAAAAACACTTTTATCGTCATTCAACACCGTCACTTGTTAGCACTCCTCTATTTCTACTTCGCCTTTTTCAATTCTTTTTCTGACTCCAGAATCATACACATCTTCTAGCTGACCTTCTACAGTTCTTCTGATTACATCTAGATCAGGGCATTCATACATATCATCATAAATATTACCCTCTTTTCTTTCGTCTTGTATGATAGGACAAATATCTTGCTCTGCTATCTCAGAATCTACATTAAGATCAAAGAAATATTTTACAAAAGATGTATCACCCGTAATGTTTGGCATCCTAAGAACTCTATCACCGGTCAAAGACTTTACTAATTGTTTTTTAGGGAAATACATTGGAAGTAAAACTTCTTTTTTTCTGTTGGTGATGTCCAGTGAACTAGTCATTTCAAAAACTTCAATTTCAAAATTTTCATTTGTGAAATCTACATTTAGCTCTTCTAGTTTTATCAATATTTCTTTTTGTGCAACCTTGATACTGGTCCCGTCTGGGAAGTCTAAAACGTCAACAACATAATCCTCTTGAATATTGCTAAGTCTTTGTTCGCGAGTCTGCTTCTCTCTTTTATTTTTGTTTGACTGGTTTTGTCTAAAAGCTTTTGTTTCCTCCTCTGTTTGAATTGAAACAATATATTCTAGATCAATATCCAATTGTGGTATTTTTTTTGGCACCGATGTGGCGGAGCTAGTCAAATATGGAATTGAACCAGATATTTCTCCCTTATACATAAATAAATTCCAAGACGGAATAAAGTCGCTACTTAGCGATGAATTTCCTAAAGAATTATAAGACGAAAAGTTTCTATCATTTTTTACTTCAAATTCCTTTATATTTGGATTTTTTTTACCAACAAAAACTGCTTTTCCCTCGTTGACAAACTCACCTGACCTTATTAGCATGTTGTTTTTTTGCACTTGAGTCTCTATACCATCATAAACATGTTGCGTTCTTGTCCTTGGAACGTCTTTGATTCGGTCTTCAATATCTTTTTGGTTGCTCCCCGTCTCATTCACCATTCCAGCAAACTGGTTGTCGTATATTATGTCGTCATCATAAAAGGCGTAATAATACGGTTCAAAGTCTCCTTTGGAAAGTAACTGTTTACCATATTGTGTAAGTTCTACTTCTAACACATCTTCTTTTTTATTAAAAAATGTCATTGCTTACTCTCCCCTATAATATTGGATCATTACCGATATCAGTCATTTTAGAGTTTTGCTCTCCTTCAGACCTATCCTTATATTGATCTGGCAGGAATATGTCCTTAGCGTCTGCCGGCGTGAACTCTTCATTCTTCGCTAAATCTGGTGTTTTTTCTTGTTCCTCGTCTTGGTCAGGCACGTCCACCAAGTCCGAAGAAATGTCTGGTGGTGTTTTTGGCACTGCACCGCCGATTTGAACGCCAGTATCTATTTTTACTAATTCAACCAAGCTAAAAAAGTCGTATGGCCAGTTATAACTGTACGCTTCTTTTTCTGGGGTTTCGACGAACTCGTCTCTCCCTATGGTCTTCAATATAAGTTCGTTATAATTATACTCTGCTCTCTGTTTTACCTTAAATACCATCCAACGAATTGTACTATCAATTGGTCTTCCAAGCATCAACTCATTGTTTGTCAACAAATGTGTCACTGAAGCAGTTTGCTTTTCTGCTTTTACGGAAATCTCTGGCATCACTCCTTGCCAAATGTCGGCTAGATCCTGCTTGCTCAACGTATGGCTAAATTCAAAAATGTACATTTGCATTGGAGAAAGGTTTTTATTGTTGATAAAGTCAAGCTGTGGCGGGAAAACATATTTTTTCATCTTTTCCACCTGATCTATAATTGAATGCCCCGGATCATACACTTCTGGGTCGAATGGATCTCCTTCGCCTAATATTGCTTGAACAACTTTTTGTCCACTAAATTTTGCTGTTATAGCATCGCTTGCTGGTACTAAAGGGAAAAATTGTTTTTGAGTTTGACTCACAGTAAATGGAATAGCTACAACTGCTTCAAAAATTTCTTTTTCGTCAGCTATTTCCCCAATACGTGTCGCAGAAGCATTTGGAAACAATTTTTCTTTTAAGGAGCCTATGTTTGTTTGTGCGCTGGTGGAATTACCCACCCCAATTATCGGGTTACCAATATTCATTGCTGGTGCGACAGTTGGGAAAGTTTCTTTTATGTCAATATATATACCCTCTCCAGAGGTCGGGAATTCTCCATAACCTCTCCACATGCCACGAGTGTGAAGATTTTGATCTGCAAAAGTTGTTCCAGTGTTACCGCTAAAATTCAACACGGGGCATTCAAACTTAGGAGATATTACCCACTTGGAGTTTGAAGCTTGAGGTTCAGTTTGAGTTTTCCTTCCATCAGAATCAAAAGCAAAAATAGGCTGTTCGACCACATTGAATAAATTCATTGATGCTTGGATTTGCATTTGGTATTTGGTTGCAAGAGCAAATTGAGCGCAGTTTTCTCCGTTGGCACCCGCTCCTTTGGCGGTGGTGATTCGCCCACTATCCAAGTAACCAGATTGATCAAGACTATAATCGTTAAAAAATGTAGTTCCGCTGGTCGCAAGATATGTGACAATCTCCTCAAGAGTGAATGTTGAATTTGATGTCCCTATATCTAGCGTTTCATTGTTGGCTAGTTCGGCAAACTCGTGTGGAGAAAACTTTACTCTAGCCGTAGACTTGCCATAAAAATAAGGCGGTGTATACGCAGCGTTAGCTGGATCGCATCGGAAAGCTTGTGATTGCATATAGGCGTTTCCAGTACGAGAGGATGCGAGTTGAATGAATGGCGGTCCATAGTGAATGCCTCTTGCGGAAGCATTATTGCCAGTGGAGCTAGTGGTATTCAACCTATTTGGTCCTTCGTACATGACCATGTTTTTTGTCTTATAAAGGTCAACGTCCATATAGTAATCTACTCCAGATAAAAAGCTTGCTGCTGTTGTAGATTCTAGTGCGCTCATTTTTCTATCTTTCAAAAAGAAATTTGGTATCTCTGCCATAAAATTGTTTACTGCTAGTGAGTAATTTGGCTTGCTATCCCCAGTCCATCGAGCAAATGCGCCACTAATTCTTGGTGCACCAGTATGCATTCTAGCGTCTACATAATTTATATGCGTGGGGGTGCTGTTGACCGGGGAGCTACCGCTTGCTGCTAAGTATTTTTCAGGAAAAATAATTGATTCAAACGGTAGTCTAAATGATCCAGTGTTTGTGTGTATGACACCACCCTGAGTGCTTGTGCCGAATTTGGTTATATGCACAGAGCCTGTGAAGGTCATCCAATCAACTGCAATCCCTGATTTGATCGTGTTATACATAATGCCCGGATTAAAGAAAGGCTGCATGAACGCACTAATTCTCTCAGCATTTGGGTTGGAAGAGAAAATGGTGCTCCCTTCTAAAAAGGGAGCAAACGACTGTGACATCATGCTACCTAGTTGCACTGTTCTGTTCATTGGGTAAAACCCATTGTAAGGTAATAATTTTTTAATGCCTCTGCACTTTATTGTCATCTTTGTTTGCTTATGATCACCAAGAGACTCCTCGTGTTGAGTTCGGATTAGCTCAAAGTGTTTCAAGAAATCACTGTGGCTGTATACATCGTAAAAATTGGCGTCATACTCGGATGTTTCGCTTGCAGCGGATTGAGATAAGTGACCACCTTCGAGCGTTAGAAATTTGTTATTTTTTGACGTTGCACCAAAGAATCCTCCCTTATCTAGATAGTAATCCATGTGTTGAGAGATTCTAAATTCTGGGAGCACCGTGTGGTCTTGCCCCATGAGCCTGATATCGGATGCATAGTGCTCATAAGAATCAAACCATGGCTTCTTTCCTGACAACCTCTGAGTGTCCCAGTTTGGAATAAATTCAGAATATATTTCTCCATCAGTTCCTCCCTCTGCTGCTGAAGAAGATATAAATGCATGGTATTCATACGCAAAAGAAGACGTTGGAGCCATCAATGTAGTTCTATCTATCTGATATTGTAGCATTGATGTACTAAAGCTATCAACAGAAAGAGCGCCGTGATTAGAGCCTGTAAGCTGTGAATAATCAATTGTTGCACCGGTCATTCTATCCCCGACATCTAGTGGATGAATGCTGGGGGCTGCGACCCACTC